>JGI11705J14877_10002298_pt1 | contig 10370 bp, 7 predicted proteins | sample Etolaghawater15m_FD_14877 | JGI IMG/M metagenome (IMG submission 14877) | reverse complement strand
CTCCGAACGTGGCGGGGACCAGAGAGATCCGCATCTCCGCGTCATTCGCGGCGACGGCCCCCGACGGCGTCCTCGTGGCGCATGGAGGAGATCGCTTCGGGTACTCGGTGCATATGAAAGACGGTCGATTGCTCTTTGCGCAGTGCGCAGACTGGACCCGGACCGTCGTCGCAAGTGAGCCGCTCGGAGCAGGCGAACACACTATCGAGGCCGTCCGTCACGCCGACGGACATTTGACGCTGCAGGTTGACGACCGACCTCCGGTCTCCACACAAGCCACTGTGCTCGGGGCCAATCCGGGCGATTCCATCCAGTTGGGGGCGGATCTCATCAAGCCTGTCGGCGACTACGACGTCCCCAACGCCTTCCGCGGGACGATTCGCGGACTGACCATCACGTCTTCGCCCAGACCTCGCCCACCAGTGCAGCCAGTTCAGAAGGCACGTCCGGGAGACGCGGAGGGCAAGCCCAACATCATCACCGTATTCATCGACGATATGGGCTGGTCCGATCTCTCATGTTTCGGCGGGACGCACACGGTCACCGAGAACATCGATCGGCTCGCCACCGAGGGAATCCGGTTCACCAACTTCTACGTGAACTCTCCGATCTGTTCACCCTCCCGCGTCGCTCTGGCCACCGGACAGTATCCCCACCGTTGGCGCATCTCGTCTTACCTCGCCAACCGGCAGACCAACATCAAGCGCGGCATGGCCCAGTGGCTCGATCCACGCGCTCCCGTCCTGGCACGCGAGTTGAGCCGCGCGGGGTATGCGACAGGCCATTTCGGCAAGTGGCACATGGGCGGACAACGAGACGTTGGCGAAGCCCCGTTGATCGCCGAATACGGGTTCGACCGCAGCCTCACCAACTTCGAAGGTCTAGGCCCCCGCGTCCTGCCACTGTGCGATGCCTACAAAGGCAAGCCCCCGAGGCGTCACGACCTGGGCTCTGCCCGGCTCGGCCATGGGCCCATCCGCTGGGAGGATCGCTCCGTGGTGACTGCCGCGTTCGTCAAAGACGCGCTGTCGTTCATCGACGATGCCGGCGCCGCCGAGCGTCCGTTCTACATCAACCTCTGGCCCGACGACGTGCACTCCCCGTTCTTTCCGCCCGAAGTCCTGCGCGACACGACCGATGGAAGTAAACGAGCGCTCTACTACGCCGTACTCGATGCCATGGACCAACAGCTCGGCGTCCTATTCGACCGCGTACGGAGCGACACTCGTCTGCGGGAAAACACGCTCATTCTCGTCGCCTCCGACAACGGACATGAACAGGGCGCGGGCTCGTCGGACCCGCTGCGCGGCGGAAAGACCTGGATGTACGAGGGGGGCGTCCGCTCTCCCCTCATCGCATGGGGTCCAGGCCTGCTGGCATCCGATACGACCGGGAGCGTCAACGAAACGTCGATTCTCTGTTCCCTGGACGTCAATCGCTCGCTCTATACCATCGCCGGAGTTGCGCTCCCCCCCGACGCCATCCTTGACGGCGAAGACCTCGCAAACACGCTACTCGGGCGCGAGAAGAGAAGCCGCATCGCCCCTATCTTCTGGCGTCGCCCGCCCGATCGTCCGGGCACGCAGAAGGAGCCGAATCCGGATCTTGCCGTACGCGAGGGGAAGTGGAAGTTCTACGTCAGCTACGACGGTTCCCGCGCTCAGCTATACGACCTGCCCGCCGACCTCTCCGAGACTCGGAACGTGGCCGCCGACCACCCCGACATCGTAAAGCGCCTGACAGAAGCCGTCCACCGCTGGAACGCCTCTCTCCCCGCTGACGCCAGCGATCCCCGGTCTCGCCTATACCAGTAAGAAATGGTCGGGACGGAGAGATTCGAACTCTCGACCTTTTGACCCCCAGTCCATAGGCGCTAAGCACAAAACACCTTGAAAACAGGCCGATTGGGGTCATATTGGGGTCATATCGCGTAACGAGGCAGTATTCAGTCACGCACGATTGCCTACCGTTGCGCGCCATCGCAGGTACCTCATCAGAGGGAGTGCCCTGACCATGGCTGTGGCCAAGAAGAAGATGCCCAACGGGCAGATGTCCCCCACCTACTACTACCTGTTCTACGTTGGCGGCAAGCGCTACAAGGGCAACACCGGCGAGACCCGGGAGCGGGACGCGAAGAGCGTCGAAGCCAAGAAGAAAGCGTTCTACGAGAACTTGCACGCCCAGAAGACCGAGAAGGCGGTCATCGAGAACTACCGTGAGCAACTGTCCGGCGGACGCCGTATCCCCCTGACGGATGCCTGGGCCAGCTTCCTCAAGAAGCCCCGGCAGTACAACACCAGTCAACGGGAGATTCTCAACCACCATGCGCGCTGGCTGGACTTCCTCGCTTTCATGGCCGGTGAGCACGCTGAAATCGAGGTCGTCAACGACGTGACTCCCAGAATGGCGGAGCAGTACGTGCACCAAGTGAGGAAGACCGGCAGGTACGAGAAGTCGATCTCGTATCGACGGACGGGCGAAGGGAAGGACGTCGAGTACGAGCACCCCATCAAGAAGGTGTCGGCGAACACGGCCAACCGCTACCTGCTTACGTGCAAGATGGTCTTCCGGGCGCTCCAGGACGAGGCGGCGATGGAGAAGAACCCGTTCGGGCACATCCAGCCTCTCAGTCTCAAAGGCAAGATTGCCAAACGCGACGTCTACACGTTCGAAGAGCTCGCTCGCATCGAGGAGGCAGCGCGCAGGCGGTGGTTCTATCCCCTGTTCATGGTGGGCGTCAACACGGGGCTCTCCGAAGGCGATATCTGCACACTGCTTTGGCGAGAGGTATCGTCCGACTGCAGCATGATCACCACCGACCGTAACAAGACGGCCGCTGAACTGCGCATCCCCTGCATGCCCGCCCTCCAGAACTACCTCGAGACACTCGAACGTGAAGGGGAGTACGTTTTCCCCGAACTCGCACGGCGCTACCTGACCAGCAAGACGGTCAAGCTCCCGGAAGGCGGGGAGAAGGTGACCTACCCGCTTCGCGGTGGCATCGGCAAAGCCTTGACTGAATTCCTCCAAGGCAAGGAGACCAAGAAGGGACGCAGAGGGGGGATCGGGATCGAGTCCAGCCGACAGATGGAAGGGCGTGATCGACGCGTCAGCGTGCGTGACGCTCACTCCCTTCGGCACACCTTCATCTACCTTGCGGGAATGTACGGCTTGGAGCTGCCCCTCGTTCAGAGCTTGGTCGGTCACATGACTCCAGAGATGACCAAGATGTACATGGACCACGCCTCCGACGAAGCGAAGCGTGAGGCCATGCAACGCATGCCGAACTTCCTTGGCGGCGGCAAAGCACTCGCACTTCCGAATGGTGGCGAAACGGAGCTGGTCAAGAGCGTCAAAGATCTGCTGGGCAAGGCGACCCCGACGGAAGTAGCGACGATTCAGAGGATCGTGGCGGCCATGGCGGGTCGTAACGGAAACGGAAATGGCGCGTGAGGCGTCCCGGTAGCAGTGGCTCATCTCTGGCTACGGCGGATGAAACGATCGAGTTCCTGGACATCGTAGCGCGCCCGACCGCGCAGGTTGACCGTCTTGATTCTGCGCTGCTTGACCAAACGCCACAGGGTGGTGGGTGAAACCTGTAGGTATTCGCAGGCTTGTTTGTTCGTCAGCAACCGTTGTCGCGTAGGTCGTTCAGGTTCGGACTCAGACGCCCTGACCCCAAGGTCACGCAGGTAGTCGTCCAGACTGTAGTCCGAGGTCGCGAAGATCGTGTCAAGGATCTGCTTTGTGGCGCTCATCATTGTGCCCCCTCAATCACTGAGCTTCTGGGCTCCTGCATGGGAACTGCCTTCCGCTGGTGTTTCCACCACAACGGGCATTCTTGGGCGCAGAAAGGTCGGACGGCGGGGTCGTCACATCCGAAGCCGCGATATCCTCTCTTGTAGGCCGCGTCCGCTTGTTCTCGCACTTCCTGGTCTGTGATCTGGCCTTTGCCGTTGCGGGGGCGGTTCTTGGCGGCCCAGGCCAGTAGCGCGGCCACCGCGATGTCCCAGGGAATGCCCAGCCGATTGAAGTGCACTGCCAAACGGAAGCAACTCACGCGCTGATTCGTCGAAACGCCGTCGTTGAGCATGCGCTGGGCGCAGATCGGCAGGCCTGTACGCGGGATGAACCGCTGTTTCCCTGTGGTGTCGGCAGAGCTCGACTTAACTTCGGGAGCCAGACCTGACGCCGCCGGTTGTGCTGGCTGCAGCGCCTGAATCACGGCATCGAGTTTATCCTCGCCAACGGGCTCGACCTGCTCCAGGAACTCCCACTGGTCCGCGAACGGTTCCATTGAGTTGGCGGGATCCACGAAGACGGTTCGGCCCCGAGGCACGAGCAACCCAAAGAGCGGCGCGTTGATGAAGTTGCCAAAGCTCACGTTGGTGTCGAGGACATCCTGCTTCGGGAACACCTCAACGTTGGGCTGTTCGAGCTCGACAAGCAGATGGCGCACTACCCGCCTCGCCTTGGAGGCAGGGACGCCGTTCCCCTCGAAGAAGATCCAGACGTGGTGTCCCTTCGACTTGCTCCGTTCGACGTAGGCGCTCAGGCCATGACTACCAGCGAACTGGACGAACCCACGGGGCAGTTCAGGGTCAGGCTCGTCGAAGTCCACTGCAATCGCCCCGGTGCGGTCGCCAGTCAACAGGTAAACGCCATAGGGCTGACGTCCGGTGAGGTGGTCAAGAAAGACTCGCCGTTCCACCGGCTTCTTGACTTGCCAGGCTTTCCCCGTGTCGGGCGCATACGTACCGTAGACTTGAGTCAGGCCGGTGAAGCGTTCGGCGAAGAGCTTGAGTTTGTCGTTGGTTGTTCTCATTTCTCGACCGATCTGGTGTCGGTTTCTTTGCCCGACTAAGCGGCGAGAATGAGGCGGTTCTTTCAGGGGCAATGCGATCCACCCCGCGTCTGGGGGCTACCGTAGGGACGTGGTCTGCAGATAGTTCTGGAGGACTTGATCCGGTTCAAGGCAGACTTGCAGCAGCGCGGGGATGTGGTTCGCAAAGCGCGTGGGAGCAATACCGGTGAGCGACTCGGGAAGAACATCACGGTAGGTGTGCAGTATCTGTCGCACGATCTCGCACTTGAGTTCCCAGTCGTTGGGGTCCACGAGACTTGCGAGCGCCCACGTCCGATAGCCTGAACTCAGCTCCTCCCCGAGGGCGTTGGCGAGGCACGCAAGGACATCCCTGCATTGCTCTTCCTCGCCCACTGTGATCTGGGCGATGGCTGCGTCATAGCCACGTTCATCACCCACTGCGAAATGCGACCGTAGCAACTCCATGGCTTTCGCGAGAGCGACTTTCGGCGGAAGGCGTTCTCCAGACGGCCACGCCGCATACGCGTCTGTGACAAAACGGGTCAGCATCCTGTTGAAAGCGTCATGGCTGGCTGGACAGGAGGCGTTGCCCCATTCGCTTTCGATGGCTCGGTCAACCAGTTCGTCGAGGTAGGTCGTGTCTGGCACCGCCAGAAAACGACCGGCCAGGAGCTCAAGCCCCCGCCTTGCCCTGAGAGTCAGCTCAGAATTCATCGTAGGAGAGTTGCTCTGCCGTGAATGCCCTGTTGGGCGCAGGGCGCTGTCGTCCCGATATGCTATTTCGTGCGGATCCAGAGCGAGTGTGCTCGCTCACGTGCACGCAGTACTTGGCTCGTGACTGCGCGATGATTCTCGCGGCTTTCTCAGGGTCGTGCGTATCCGGGGGAGCCGGTGTCTTGAACCGAACGACCTCCGTGCCGATTCTGGCGATCATCGTGAACGGCTCCAGGCCAGTGAGATCCTCAGGCTTCACCTGTCCCCCGACCTGATTGATGAAGAACCGACTGTCGTGTTCATTGACCCGTCCCATGATCGTGGTTCCCACAGTCGCCAGAGCATCCACTTGGGCGGCGTTGAATTGCCGCAGGTACTGGTGCCCCATGCACAGATCGACGCCGAACTTCCTGGCTTGCGCCACAACCTGCTCAATCACATCAGCCAAGGAGAAACGGTGACCTTCGTCAGCATATACTGAGAAACGGCGTCGTTGCTGAATGGGCAGATCGCTCCGACTGAAGGCAGCCACGAGGAACAGCGCCATGATGATCGATCCGAGCACTGCTTGGGCTTCTTGGCCGAGGGACGAAAGATCGACCAGCATGATCATGCCCTCGTCCATCACCTCACGGAAGTCAATCCGTGTATCCGGCTGGGACAGCATGAGGAAAGACGTCCGATCTCGCATCAGCTTCGACAGCTTGTGTTTCGGTGCCTGAAGGTCGGGACTGCGGTAGTCGTGATGAAAATCGTACGCCCAGAACCCTTTCACCGGCCCTTCCGGAGTCGTGTTGAGAATTCGTCTTCGGAGCAGTTCACTTTCGTTGCTCTTGGGACGGAGCAAATTGTACAGATCGTACAGATGAGTGTCTGCCATATTCAGAAGTCCATTGGCAGCGTTCCGCAGTACGTGTTCGAGCCGGTCGCCCCAGTCCGGACATACACGGCGAACGGCTGAGACCAGGTCGTCAGCAAGTCGCGCGACGCTCACTCCTGTGCCGGGTTTCATCGGGTTCCAGATGGGAATCCACTCGGGATCGCCTGGGTCGAAGTGGATGCACCGTGACACAGCGGAGTCTGGCATCAAAGCCAACAGGTCTTTGATAGCATCTCCATGAGGGTCGATGAATACAGCCCCTCTCCCTTCCTGGATGTCCTGAAGGAACATGTGGACCATGAGCGTGGACTTTCCCGTCCGGTGATTCCCCACGATGTGCGTGCTTCGCGTCCTGATCTCCTCGGGGATGCACACGAATTCTCCCTTGCCGGCGTACTCGCAAATGCCGATCGCTGTCCCTTCGCGCAACGTGTCGGAGCGGATAGGCAGCGTGTTGAGCGTGCCTAACGGCAGCCTGCGCTCCTCCAGCAGTTCGGGCGAGAAAATGTGTACGAGGGAGGCGAGCTCCTCCGAGTTGACAAGATGACCTGGCCTATGTGTATGGCCGAGCGAGAAAAGCCCGCCCTGCTGTCTGACCGGCACACGGGCAGCATAGTCGGTTTCAGTGACGTGATTCAGGGGACGTCCTCCGTGCTGAAAAAGCCCCATGTAAGAAGAGAGCTTGCGTATAGCCATGTCCGGATCATTCACCTGCCCTGCAACTGCAATGCGAGCGGACGCCGCGAAAAATGGTTTGTCGTTGTGGGCCTTGAATTCCTTCTCTCGGGCGAGCGCGGGCAGATACCCGCTCGGGGTTTGTTGAGTGATCTGACGATACACGCTGGACGTCACCTGAAGCTCCTGCATGAACTCGAGGGTCAGCAGCGTAGCGACGTTCCGATGCCAGTCGTGTTCAGGCCGTACGCCCTGAAACAAACACTGATACAGCCCCACAGCATCCGCCGGCAGTTCTGATAGGGCCTGCAGCAGGGGGCCGTAGGGAGATATCTCCAGCTCTTCTGGCCGAGTCAAGAGATGGGTGTACGGCGGACCGGGGAAGTACTCTCGGAAGCGTACTTCTCCGTCCGCCAGCATGGTCAACCATTCGCAGTTATCGCAGCGCTCCAACTCACACGAATCGAAGACTCCGCACAGGGCCGTTTCTACCACAGCCACGTCTTCCGCCTGGCACAGGAACATCACGGCTATGCCTTCCCGGTTCCCCACGATCTCGTATCCCAGTCGACGGGGTATCGAGGCCAGTTGCTTGAGGAACAGCTCCGAGCGGTTCCAGTCGGTCTTCCGCATCGCCGGCACCCACACGCGAAGGCGAATAGGGGGTTCAGACGAGGGGCGCCAGTCTCCGGCCTCGTGCAGTGCGCCATCGGGACCACCCGTAGACCACAATAGTGGCCGGAAGGGCGGTTCCAGTCCCACCGGGGTGTCGGAGATCTGCGGCAAGCACCCCTTCGTGATCTCCTCGCCGATCAGTGCACCTATTCTGCGAGAGATAACCTGAGGTCTGGCTTGGGCGATGAGTGCTGCTTCAACGGACACGAGCTGTTCTCCATCCGGTCACGCTTCAGACCACGGACACCATGTCGTCACTGGGAATAGCGTCTGAAGACACGATCACTTTTCAGAGGTGCTGAAGCCGTAAACCCCAAGGGCGGCCATGTCTTATGTACGCCTGACTGATTGCTGCACGTTCCGGACTACAACCGGATGTATTCTGAGGACGTCCTCAAACTCGAAGCGCAGTCGTATGCCCCCCCGCTCAGTCAACTCACCAGGATAGAGGCGTCCGTATTTCTCCAGGTAGGCGTCCATGTCTTTCAGCTTGGCCTCGTGCGGTTGCGACTTTAGGTAGCACGAGACCTTCGCGCTAATCCAGTTCCCCGCGTACCAATCAGCCATCGCCTCGCCCAAGGCACGCAGCACGCCCAGCATGCCTCCCTTTTTGCCGGTGTTGGCCAACTCGAACGCCGCCGCCAACGCGTGCTTCTTGCCAAGGACGGGCCGCAAGAACCCATCGCACTGGGACAAGTCGTGCTCGTAGCTCACAGCCCGTTTGCGGCGGCAGCGCAAGAGGCAGCTCTCTGCGTGACAGTGAAAACGTGTCAGGCATTCACAGAAGGTGTCGTAGTCGGAGACGACTGCCCTGTCCAGCGGGAAGCTGTTGAGTGCTCTTGACACTTCCGCTGACGCCAGATCCGGCAACGGCTCAATCTCGCGCAAGAGCTTTTCCAGCGAATTACTCATCGGTGTGACTCCTTGTTTCCTAAGATTCCTCGGATCTGTCCTGCCGCTCTCCCCAACGCATTCACGTACGCATAGATCAGCTCCTCGTAGTTGCTCGCGTATCTCTCCGGCCGGTCCACATCGATATGCCACGCGAGAGGTAACGGACACTGCTCCATGAACTCCCTGATAATCTCGACCCTGCAGTCCCAGTCAGTCGGATCGACGAAATGGTCGAACTGGTCCCTGACGTAGTTCATGACCGCTTCCTGCTTGAGACCATCTGCGATCTTGTCAAGGACAACACGCGCGCCGCCATTGGTGCCTTCTTGCGCGTCCACATAGAAGGCGCGTGCACTGGCCCCCCTGAACGCACGACCGAGGATTTCCTTGGCTCGGCTCCTCGCCTCGCGGTCAGGCAGGCTTGCGCCTTTCGAAACACAGCGCGAGAAGTGATGGAGGTAGTAATCCCCAATCAGGTCCTCGAACTCCGCCCACGAGTCGACGGTGTTCTTGTGCAATCGGAACGTCATCCTGGCCTCGTCGTGGGCGCGTTCCACCTTCCTTGCGATAGTCCCGAAGTCCAGAGCTTCCAGTAGTGCTTCCACAGCATTCACGATGCACCTCTTTTGTTTTGGCCTTGTTCCTTCTGCTTTCAGATTCTCCGGAAGGCTGTGCGCACTCCCGACAACGACTGCACGTACGTGCGGATCAGAGAGCTGTAGTCCTCGGCAAACCGCTCTGGTCCCGCGCCCGTGACGTCAGGCGGAAGGGCTTCCGCCAGGCACTCAAATAGCTCCCTAACGAGCTGTGTCCGTGCCTCTGCATCACGAGGGTCCACGACGACGGAGAACGCATATTGGACCAAGCTCTCGGTCCGTTCACGCTTTAGTTGCTCGGTGACGGAGTCCAGTACCATTCTCATGCCACCATTCGTCCCGTGGAGCGCATCAGCCAACGCCGTGCGTGGCCCTTTGTCTCCTCGGAAGGTGCGACACAGCAAGTCATAGGCCCTGGCGGCCAACATCTGGTCATCGCTCTGCGGCCCGATTTCGCCCAAGTGACGCATGACATGGATGTAGAACGACTGCAGGACGTCCAGAAAATCCTGGTACGAGCTCGCCACGACGCCGTCCATCACGAAGCTGGCACGTGCAGCATCGATGGGCTGTTCAGCCTGTCGCGCCAGAAAATCCGGATCGATCATCTCCAGAAGCCGTCTGAAGTCCCCTGACTTGGGAACGGCGCTGTCGTTATCGGGATCGCGCATCGCGCCGGCGCGGAAGCTCCCGGGCGGCGATATGGCGCTGTAGAGCAGATGAACGTCGTCAAGATCGGGCGGGCCGGCGTGGGCACACATCTTCGCGTAGAGAGCCTGACTCATCAGAGGGTAATGGAGCTTCCGGCGCCTGGTTATCGGCGGGNGCGACGCAACAAGCCGGCGAACAGCTGCGCCCAGTCCATTCGGGTACGTCTTGCGTCTCGAATGGAATTGGGCCAAGGCTGCAAACAGCTCCCCTGCCTCTGCCGATGCGTCAGCCTCCAAAGCTCCTCTGATTGCGTCCAGCAACCGTCGCTCCGGGTTCCCGGCAAGCCAGAGCACAAGCTTGCGCACTGGTACCGGGCTCTTCCCTGTCTTGGGATTCCTGCCGAAGAAGCCACACGACAGGGCGCTTCGGACGGTCTGTGCATCTGTGAAGGCAAGCCGCA
>JGI11705J14877_10002297_pt1 | contig 10372 bp, 11 predicted proteins | sample Etolaghawater15m_FD_14877 | JGI IMG/M metagenome (IMG submission 14877) | reverse complement strand
CGAAAACAGGTGGAAATGCGAACTGGAAATCAATAATGGTGATTTTTTATGCATATCTTGCTTGACACGATTTCTTATGGAGGTTATCAACAGGCACATACACAGAAATATTATCAGGAGAGAGCATGGGTGAGGTGAAAATCGGCTATTTTTTCAAGGGGGAAGCAAAATGAAATTTTTTAAAATCACATTAACATTATTTATTTTGCTCGGTTTATGTGGATGCTCCAACACAATTCGGATGTATGGCGTAGATGTGAACCCAAGGCCAAATATTGACTTACCGCCGATAAATGAAAGCATTGCATTAGAGCTTGGAAAGGAAGTCAAAGATACCATTTATGACGATCATTCTGACCTCAAATATTTGGAAATATATAACTGGCGAGAAACGCTGAAAACTGGATTCACAAACGCATTCAAGGGATTTAAGATTGTTGATTTGAAAGATAACCCGCAACTGATTCTTAAAATCAATAGGGCGGACCCTTCGAGAACAATTGGAAGTATTCAAAGATCTGATGATCTTATTTTAACAACAGCGCTTGTAAGCGCTCAAATGGTCTACAGCGCAAGGCTTATAAATGCCGAAGGGGAGGTTGTTAAGCGTTCAAACGGGACTGTCCATTCAAAAAAAAGCGGCACCCAAAAATATGATTCATGGCCGATAATGGAAAGCCTAATTGAATCTATGTATGAAAAGATTGCGAAGGATTTCTTTCAAACTAACTGATTAAAAATGCAATCCCAAATTTCCTCATCCATAGCACCCAGGAGGAGGCTAAATGAATCCGAAACTTAGGAGGGAACAATGAAAACAGCAAAACTATTAACTATCCCGTGTGTGTTTTTTGCGGCTTTCTTTGTTGGTGGGATTGCGTTGGCTCTTGAAGCACCGACTTTAACGGTTTCGACCGCCGGAACCACGCTTTCACTTTCTTGGACGTCAGTAGCTGGTGCAACGGGATATACTCTATCTTATGCCCCAGACCCATATACCGGGCCTGACACGATTGAAACCTTTCCCCTTGGGAACCAAACGTCATGGTCGGCCACTCTTTGGGATGGTGCTGCTTATTTCGTGGCTGTACAGGCGTATGATGACGCCGGAAGTAGCGAATATTCCAATATCGAATATTTCGTTATTGAAGACATTCCTCCCATTGCAGTGAATCCTTCCTCGCTGAGCTTGGAAACCGGGGAAACGGGATCATGCACCATCAGCGGGGGGACGGGGGTTTACGGTGCGCGCTCGGAGAATACGGGTATCGCGACGGTGGGTATAGACGGGAGCACCCTTTCAGTGACGGGTGTGTCGGCGGGTTCTGCGACGGTGACGTATTTTGACAGCGGCGGGGATTGGGGACAGATGTCCGTTGCTGTTAACACGAGCGGCTACCAGTTCCCATTTAAAATAAATAACTGGAATGTAGACGAAGGGGATAATCGATGGGGAGATGATGGATGCGCTATCTATAGCGACCTCGTTTTAAAAACTACAGATGATGCGGATTATTACACTGGCTTTGGAGCCTATACTGCCCCGAAACCTTACCATACAAGGATGATAATACGGATAATTCCTTATTACGAATGGGCGCCTTATGAATACGAATGGTCGCCTTATAGAACTTTAGGGCCTGGGGACTTTGAGGGCCTAACAAACTTTGAAGTTGACGACGGTGTGATGTATTTTTATAAATACTTGGATATTCCCTACCCGGAAAATATTGATGCCTTACTCAACGACATGGCAGCAGGCCAGACCTTAGGGTATACATTTTTTACCGACCTAAAATACTACCCAACAATTCATGAAGAAATTCCTCTTGATGGCTTTGCGATTGCAAAAGAAGCCTTTGAGTATTGTATCCAAAACCACCCGAATTAGCATTTCATATTTACAGGAAGCCGCCTTTTTGTGGGTATCAATAGGATGGTATCACGAAAAAAGTTGAGGGTTTCAACGAAATGCTGAAACCCTCATTATTACTGGCGCGCCTGGCACGACTCGAACGTGCGGCCTGCGGATTAGAAGTCCGCTGCTCTATCCAGCTGAGCTACAGGCGCGTTGGTTGATTCCGATGAGAAGGTTTTGAAAAAACTAGCTCATTTTATTGCTGTGTCCATTTAATACTTCCCTCAGGACAACGTTGGTTTTTTCCTCCAAATGTTCAAAAATTTCGGCAACGGCTTTCAGGCGTATGAGGGTCTCCCTTGACTTTTCTTTGTGGGGAAGATCCAAACGGTGTTCATTTAACAAAGCTGCCATTCGATTCAGACGATGTAAATTGAAAACATCGGTATCTTTATAAAGAAGATCAACCCATTCGCTCTTTAAGGGTTCGGGCAATTGCCTGTGGGCAGCCAGCAGATCGGGATCACCTCCCAGGTACAGGGATCTCTTCAGGTCTCCGATCCAGTCGTATACCATTTTTGTCTGCTTTTCGTCAATCATTCCCTTGCGAATCAGTGAGTTCCATTTATCTTCGATTTTCATTCTCAACCAGCTTCTACCCTGTACCGGCGACGGGTGAAGTTCGAGAAACCGGTTTTGCATCTCCATCAGATCTGCTGTTGTGCCGTTGACTGAATCATCTTCCATATTTTCTAGAATTTCGTTCAAGTGTTCAATGGCATTTTGGCGAAGATACTCCTCCTTTTTTCCCTCAAGGAGCATTTTTTCCCATTGATCTCTTAAAAACCCCAATTCCAGTTTGATCAAGGAAAAAATCAAGCCGGATTTAGTGATCACATTTCTGAGGGAATCGGCCAGTACATTGCAGGAATGGAGCCTGTCGTCGGCCAGAGCCCGGGCAGCTTCAAGGGACTGCTCCCTTAACTGGTATGATAACAACTCTGTACCAAGTGCTCGGGACAACCGCTTGATGACTTTGGTTTCGGTTCCGCCGATCTTGATGGAATAGGGCTGAAAGTGAATCTTGATGACCGCCGCAACAATGTAATCACTATTATCCCAGATGGTCTCGCCCGCGTAATTCTTGGGATAAACCATTGGCTGCATTTCTCCCAGAAAAAGATCCTTTTTTCGGATCAGCACCGGTTCCATGTGATGGAAGTCTTTCCAGACACCTTCCACTTGAAGCCTGACGCTTCTGGCGTCGTTTCGTGGATCTTCAGCTGTCCAGCTGGACTGCCTTTCCACGCACCAGCTCATGGCTTCCAAAGGTCGATCAGGCTCATCGCGGTAGTCAATCCACGGTTTCCCCGGGGGATTGTAATCGGATACTTCAGGCAGGCCCCACGAAATTTCCTGCCTGTCTTCATCTATAATTCCTGATGTGATTCGGGTCGTCACCATTTCGGGCAGGATGCCGATTCGGTATACGGTACCTTTAAAGGCATTGGGCAGACATATTAAAATGCTTTCAATAATTTCCTTGCAAGCATTTTCCAAAGCCTCTTGTTCTATCTTAACGGCCAGCAAAGATCATTCCTCAATCCATTGACCCTCCTATATGCCAAAAGAGTGCGAAACGGCATTTTAAAGGTCTTGATTGTAAGATTTAAAACGGATTTTTCATGCCCGTGGAAACACAAATTTCAACACTGTAGCGATTTTATGAGTTTTGTCAATGAATAATGAACTGGAGATGTCAGGTGTCTAATCCTTTTTTTCGCTTAACAGCCATAACCAACTGAGGAATGATGTCTCCGGCATTACCTTGGAAGAATATGTTCGTGACCGTATTTGTCAGGTGGGTCTTTTCCAGGTTAATTTCGATAATGCTGGCACCGTTGCGTTTGGCAATGGAGGGAATGGTGTTGACCGGGGAAACCACGGCGGAAGTCCCTACAACCAGGAGTGCACCGGCCGAAGAAGCCAGGTTAAATGATCGATTCATGGCCTCTTCGGGAATCGCTTCTCCAAAAAAGATGACATCCGGTTTTAGGATTTTCTCACAGTCACAGTGGGGAAGATACTCGTTGCGTTTCTCCTCCGTCGGATATTTCCTGCCGCACCAGAGGCAGGAGAGGGTGCTGGCATTTCCGTGGTATTCAATGACATCTTTGGAACCCGCGGCCTGATGGAGGTTGTCTATATTCTGGGTGATGATACTGTGAAGACAGCCCATTTCCTCAAGTTCGCTCATTCCCTTGTGGGCCATATTGGGTTTCGCCGCGCCAACAACTTCTTCCATTTCCCTGAGCATTTCCCATACTTTTTGAGGATTGGCCCTGAAAGCCTCGATGGTTGCATATTCAGCTGGGTCAAATTTTGACCAAAGCCCTTCGGCGCTTCTGAAATCCGGAATCCCGGATTCGACTGAAACGCCTGCGCCGGTTAAGGCCAGGGTCAATTTAGACGACACCATAATCTCAGCTGCTTTTTCAAAGAAGTCATTCATATTGAAAAGTCTCGCTTTAATCGAAAAAGGTTGCCCCAAAAGAATCAGACAGGCTCTATGATTATTTTACCCTCCCGGTTATTGTAACGGGTGAGTTTTCCTCGAATGGTTTTCTGTTCCCCAAAGATGTTGACCATTTTGATGTCATCACCATCCATTTCCACAAGATCGACACTTTCCAGTATCTTCTCTTCCGTATTGTCTTTCAACAGGTATACATGAGCTTCGCACATGATATTTTTCTCCGCTTCCTAAAAAAATTAGAGGTTTTTTAGTGCATCGCGCAAACAGTCGTTGGATTTCGCGCTTAATTCAATCATTTCCCTGATGGCTTTGGCGCTTTCGCTTTTACCGGCATCCTCGAGTTGTTCCGCAAAAAGATCGTATTCTTCGTGATGGTGATCGTTGTGGGTGATCCAGTGCTCCAGCCTGATTTTCGCTTTTTCGACAAATTCCATTATAATTTCTCCTCGTTATCGTTAAACGTTGCTTTATAAACCACGCTTATTTCCGAAATTCAAAAATATTTAATGTCCAAAGATTAAGCAATGCGGCTGATGATGTCAACCAGGCTTGGGGGCCTTTGAAAAAAATAGTTTCACATCATTTCTCTAAATTACAGAGAATGGAACAAAAATATTGACTGTAAAGGTTTCATAAGGTTAGTATCACCCCCAATTAAGACTGTCAGAAAGGGGGCTGTACATGGAGGAGATTCTTAAAGGAAAAAGGATTCTGATTGTTGATGATGAACCGGACATCCTGGAGACTTTAGTCGAAATACTGGACATGTGTTTTATCGATTCGGCGCCAAATTTTGAAACAGCTAAGAAGTTTCTGAATAGAAACCAGTACGACCTGGCCATCCTTGATATCATGGGGGTTAACGGTTACGAACTCCTTAGAATGACAAATGAAAAGGGCATCCCGGCATTAATGCTGACGGCCCATGCGGTGAACCCGGAAAACCTGGTGAAGTCCATCACTGGCGGCGCTCGCAGTTATGTACCCAAAGACAAGATCTCTGAAATTGATACCTACGTTGCCGATGTTCTGCGAACGGTCCAGGGGGGCTCAGATAAGCCAATGGTCTGGTTTGGCAAACTGGAGCCATTCTTTGATCGGAAATTCGGAAAGGACTGGAAAGAAAAACACAAAGAATTCTGGAAGGAGTTTGACAAAAAATACCGCCCCTCCCGGGATGAGTTGAAGGATATGATGTGAAATCTGTCGAAAGGGTCTCTAATTTTCAGTTTTGAGGGGTATTTTAACCAGGAACTGTGCTCCCTGCCCCTCATCACTGTTTAGCAGCATTTCACCCCCCAAATCCTCCACCAGAACCATCACGCCGGCCAGGCCAAGACCGTGGCCTCTGACACTGCAGGTGCTGCTTGCTTCCAGCTGGAAATAACAGTCAAAAATCTTTTTGTGGTAGGCTGCTGGGATTCCTGTGCCATCATCCTGCACCGAAAAAACAACAGCGCCATCTTTGCAGTCAACGCTTAGTTCAACGCGGCTTTTACGATATTTTAGGGCATTGTTCAGGAGGTTCCTCAAAATCTGTTTGATTTTCGTCTCATCCTGACAGATTTCCTGCTTCCATAATGTTTCATCAATGGAAAGCACAAGCCCCTTTTCTTTTAATGTGTTTTTGAAATGCGACAGGTCCTTGCAATTCTTTAGCTTTTCGGACATGACGCTGTCGGTGAGATCCAGGATTTCCACCAGGGTTTCTTCAATCAGATTGGCCGGACAAAAGTTGGAGAAGGTGACAATCCCCTCCCCGGATCTGCCTAGCTCCAAAGCATCTCCGACCAGGGTTTTGAGAACTTTTGTGTTTCGAAGTGCGCGTTTGAAAACACGTTCCTGTTTTTCGGTAATGGGCCCGTATTTTTCCTGTCGCGTCATCATGGAAGTCAGTCCGGCCTCAATGACGGCAAGGGGTACCTTCAAGTCGTGGATCAAAAGATCAATTTTTATTCTATCCCGTCGCATGTTTGAATTTCCTTTGTTATCTTGTTCCCGGGCAGCGGGTATGTTCGCGGTTGCCGACACCCCCGTTGTGATCGATTTTTTCGAGCGGGTTTTTGACCGAGTCTTATCAATCTTTTTCAATTTATCAATTCCCTTAAAAAAAAGCAACTGGCGGGCCTCCTTTCAGAAGAGGTGTTACGATTCGAAACATTCCTGGAATTACCTTTTTCACGCTTGCCGCGGACATGATTAACTGTTATGTAGTGCCTGCGAGCCTGCTTGAAATAAATTCTTGTTCCTAGAGGTTGAACATGTCATTTGATATTACACAATGGATCGTTAAAATCCCCGTACTGCTTTTTGCCATTACCATCCATGAGTACGCCCATGGCCGTGTCGCTTTCCAACTGGGGGATCCCACGGCAAAGCAGATGGGCAGGTTGTCTTTCAATCCCTTGATTCATATCGATCCACTGGGGGCCATCTGCCTTTTTCTGTTCAATTTCGGCTGGGCAAAGCCGGTCCCCGTCGATATCCGGTATTTTAAAAATACGCGAAAAGATGTGATCCTCATGGCCCTGGCAGGTCCCGCGGCCAACATGTGTGTCGCACTTGTCGCCGGAATGCTAATCCGGTTCCTGATGCTTCCCGTGGAGGTTTACCTGCAGGCCCTGCTATGGCTCATCCTCATGAATCTTGGCCTTGGTCTTTTTAACCTGCTGCCCCTTCCACCCCTGGATGGGTCACATGTTCTCGAAAACATTCTTCCTCGTGAGGCGGCCATAAAATTCCGGAAGTGGGGGCGTTACGGACCCCTGGTTCTCATCGGCATCATTATGCTGGATAATTTTGCTCACACCGGGATTATCGGCCGGATCCTGGTGGGTCCCATGTTCAGCCTGGCGCACCTCTTTGCGGGGGATAACCTTTTTGTTCTGCTGCCGCTTCTGCGGCAATAGTCACGCCTTATCGTTGCCTGAATACCAGCCTCAGGGGTGTTTGCGTAAGCCCCAGATGAATCCGCAGCTGATTGTTTAAAAAGCGTTCGTAAGAGAAATGAAGCATATCCGGCCGGTTGACAAACACCGTGAGGGTGGGTGGCTTCGTACGGGTCTGTGTCCCATAATAAAATTTGAGCCTTCCACGGCCTATTCTGGAGGGTGGATGCTTCTCGATGATCTCCTGGATGGCCCGGTTAACAAGCGAAGTGCTGAGCCGCATTGAGAACTGATCATAAACCGAATCAATGTTGGAAAACAGTTTCATGACCCGCTCGCCGGTGAGGGCTGAAAGGTTGATTCTGGGCGCGAAAGAGATGAATTTGAGTTGTCTTTCGATGCCCCTTTCCAATTGAACGCTTTTCTCTTTATTCCCTTTGACTAGATCCCATTTGTTAACCGCCAGAACAATGCCCCGTCCTTTTTCGAATGCGTAACCGCAAATGCGCGCATCCTGGTCTGAAACCCCTTCCGCACCGTCCAGTAACAGTACCGCTATGTGGCAGCGATCCAGGCTCTTGATGGCCTTGATCATGGAGAACGTGTCGACCTTTTCCTTCACCCGGGCCTTTCGGCGTATGCCGGCGGTATCGATGAGGAGATATTTTCTGCCGCCATAAAAAAAGGTTGTGTCAACGGTATCCCTTGTTGTTCCGGGCAATTCGCTGACGACGAGTCGATCGGTTTTAAGGATTCGGTTGATGAGGGACGACTTGCCCACGTTAGGTTTTCCCAAAACAGCCACGCGAATTTCGTCAGAGCTCTCTGGTGGAATGTCCAGGGAAGGTGAAAGCCCCTCGCCCAGAGCATGAAGAAGCGTCTTAACTCCGTAACCGTGTGCCGCTGAAAGTGCGTAAACCGTATCATACCCCAGTTGATAAAAATCATTGGCCAGGTGCTCTTTTTCAGGGCCGTCGATTTTGTTGGCGGCCAGAAAGACCTTTTTTTGTGTTCGTCTCAGCAGTTGCGCCATTTCCTCGTCGCCCGGCAGCACCCCTTCACGACCGTCCACCATGAAAATGACCCGGTCGGCCTCGGAAATGGCCGCTTCGACTTGTGCCCTTACCCCCTTTTGGAGAGGATCCTGGCCGAGGTCTTCGAACCCGCCCGTATCCACCAATGTCATTTGGAGGCCCTCATGGGTGATGATTCCATGAAGCCGATCCCGGGTAATACCCGGGCGGTTGTCCACCAGGGCCCTTTTTGAGCGTGTCAGCCGGTTGAAAAGGGTGGATTTCCCTACGTTGGGCCGTCCAACAATCGCGAGCACAGGTAACATTTTAATTCCGCCCGGTGCCGGGACCATAATCGATTGGCGGCAAAGGAATGTTATCCAATTCAAGGGTTTCCGGATCAATCTGTTTGATGACAATCTGTTGCGTGGGCGATGTATAGATGTAGCCGAAAAAGACACCTTCCGGACTCAGGATTTCATAAAGGGTAGGGGGGAAATTTACGTAGGCATTGAGCCATTCGATAATTTCATCAACAACCGAGGCGTCGGTCACGGGCATCCATTTTTTGCCGATCAGCCGCTTTCCGTCAGCTCTGGGTCCGAACATGAGGGCGGAAGGTGAATCGGTGGCGAGACCGGCATATAAAATATCATAATTTTCCCAGTTGTCCTTAAGGTCCTGCAGGGTGACATTGGGATCGCCTGGTGCCAGTCTTATTTTGCCGTACTCTCCAAGGCATCCCGAAAAAAGACCGGTGATGACGAAGATCAGTGCGGGAAAAATCAGCGATTTCATCGAGTTCATTTTGGCGCCTCCTATCTGAAACAAGGCAGTGCCCTGATTAAATTTAAAAAGTCTACAGTATCTACCAGGTGAATCATACACCTATTGAAGATCTTTTGAAACAGATTTCAAATCAAAGTCAGGTTTTTGAGGGAACGGGTTTAGAAGGGGAGATCTCCGTTTCGCGGGTGGTGCCATTGTTTTCTGTATTTTTTTTCTTTCGTTCCCGGAGTCTTTCAAAAACGACGTAGAGCACCGGAACCAGCACAAGGCTCAGAAATGTTGAGGCCAGCATACCGCCGAATACCGCTGTGCCCAGCGAGTGTCGACTGGCAGCACCGGCGCCGGTGGCTATCACCATGGGGAACACCCCTAAAATGAAGGCAAAAGCGGTCATGAGGATGGGACGTAAGCGTTCTCGGGATGCCTGAACGGCTGCCTCCACGATAGATTCGCCCCGGTCCCTCAATTCCCTGGCAAACTCCACGATCAAAATAGCGTTTTTGCTGGCGAGGCCGATGAGTAGCACGAGTCCGATCTGGCAGTAGACGTCGTTGGCGATACCACGGATATGTTGTGCCAGAAGGGCGCCCAGAATCGCCAAGGGCACCGCCAACATGACCATCATGGGCATGATCCAGCTCTCGTACTGGGCCGCCAGGAACAGGAATGCAAAGATTAAAGCCAGTGAAAAAATGTATGGGGCCATGCCGCCTGCTTTGATTTCCTGGTAGGCGGTGGCAGTCCATTCATAGCCGTATTCGCTGGTAAGGTTTTCGTCTGCCAGCTTCTCCATGGCGGCAATGGCCTCTCCTGTACTGTAGCCCGGCGCATTGCCCCCGTAAAGGGAAATGGTTCGAAACAGGTTGTAGTGCTTGACGTTCTGAACGCCTCGTATCTGTTTGACCTTTACCAGCGCGGAAAGGGGTACCATGCTGCCGTCCTGGGCCCGCACGTAGAGTTTGCTAATATCCTCGCGGTTGGCCCGATAGTTCTTTTCGGCCTGCAGAAATACCCGGTAGACACGTCCGTATTTGTTGAAGTCGTTCACATACATGCTGCCCAGAAACGTCTGAAGGGTGTTGAAAACATCCGAAATGGGGACTTTCAGGCTTTTGGCTTTGGTACGGTCCAGTTCAATATAAAACTGAGGATAATTAACCTCAAAGGTGGTACTGAGCGGCGTCAGAACCGGTTCTTTTCGGGCGGCTGCCATGAGCTTTTCCGCCACGGCCCGAAGTTCCACCAGGCTGCCGCCCGTGAGATCCTGCAGCTCGAATTCGAACCCGCC
>JGI11705J14877_10002294_pt1 | contig 10388 bp, 8 predicted proteins | sample Etolaghawater15m_FD_14877 | JGI IMG/M metagenome (IMG submission 14877) | reverse complement strand
GCCTAAAACGTCCTTCCTGATGGCGCCGTTACACCACTATATTCTGATAGCGTTCCTCACGTCTTCCTTATACATGCCATCCATTTTTTGAACTGCCGCAAGGATCTCAGGATCTTCGGTCTGAGGCACTTTAACCACCAGCTTGACCATGAGATTGCCCCTTGTTTTTGTTTTTAGATTTGTAGCTCCTTTCCCTTTCAACCGAAGCACTTTTCCGGTCTGGCTGCCGGCCGGTACTTTCAGTTTAACCGGTCCGTCTATTGTCGGGATGTCGATGGTGCCCCCTGCCATGGCTTCACGCACGGTGACGGGCATGTCCATATAAAGGTCATCACCGGTCCTTTGAATAAAAGGATGGGGTTTCAGGTGAATGATTAGATAAAGGTCACCGGGTTTGCCGGCATTGGGTGCTGCTTCTCCTTTTCCCGCAATACGGACTTTTGAGCCTTCTTTTACGCCTTTCGGGATTGCAACCCTTATTTTTTCAGTTCCCAGGACCTGCCCGCTGCCGCCGCATGCCGTGCAGGGTTTTCCGGTCTGGCCATGGCCCTGGCAGTGGGGGCAGGGTTTGGTAAAATGCATGGGCCCTTCCGCAACGTTCAGTCGTCCGGATCCGCCGCAATATGAACAGGTACTTAAAGCGGATTTCGGGTCGTTTCCGGATCCGCCACAAACCTCGCAGGTTTTGGCTTTTTGCATGGAGAGCTCCGTTTCAAAACCTCTCAGGGCGGAGATAAGATCGATGGTCATATCATGCTGAAGATCTCTTCCCCGGGCAGGGGGTTGGGACTGGAAACCGGATGACCCCGTTTTGGAGCCGAAAATATCGCCAAAAATATCTTCATAACTTTGGTAGCGGCCAAATCCTTCCCCGCTGCTGGACTGTCCGCCTTGCTGTGATCCTCGCCACCCAGAATACTGCCTCGCCTTTTCAGCGTCAAAGCCGGATTGAAGGCCTTCCTCTCCAAATTCATCATAAAGCTTTCTTTTTTCCTTATTGCCAAGGCAGTCGTAGGCCTCTGATATTTCTTTGAATTTCTTCTCCGCATCATTATTGCCCGGGTTGATGTCAGGGTGCCACTTTCGAGCGAGCTTGCGATAGGCCTTTTTGATTTGTTCTTCAGAAGAATCCTTGGATACGCCAAGGATTTTGTAGAAATCAGTCGCCATTGTTAAGTCCCGATTGGAAATTTAGACAAATAAGAACTGCGATCATTTTTAAAGTACATGCGTCTAATATATTGAGGAACCCGTCATCAAGTCAAAGAAAAAAACGAAGAAAAGCTTTGGTGAAAGGGCTTGGTTTTCCATTTCACACAAACCCGAGAGGTGCAAAAAAGCCTTGACAATCGCCGAGTTTCCGTGAAACAAAGAACTCTGTATAGCGCTGAAATTAACGTATTTATCTGTTAGAACCGTGCCCGTTGCCGATGGAGCGGGAGATATAAAATGGGCAAATTGTGGCAGAAAAGTCAGGAAGTGCTTGGCAAAGGGGATAAGAGCTCCGTTCACAATCCAGATACGCCCATTCTGTTTGTCGATGATGATCCGATTATCCATAAGGTGATGGGCAAATATCTGAAAGACTGGAATGTGACCTCGGTCTTTTCAGCTGAAGAGGCCCTGAGCCGTCTTGAAAAAGAGAATTTTGTCATCGTGATTACGGATCTCAGGATGCCTGGTATGGGCGGTATTGAGCTCCTCTATGAGATAAAGGCCAAATACAACAATCGTGTACAGGTGATCGTCATTACGGTTTCGGATGATTTGGACGACCTTGTGGACGCGCTGGACGGCGGGGCCAGTGATTTTTTGTTGAAACCTCTCAAAAAAGAGGTGTTGATAGAGGTCCTGCAACATACCGTATTGAGGATAGATCGCTGGAACCAGTCCCTGAACATGCTCATCAACAAAAAAAGCTCAGATTGAAGCTACAGTTCAAAATCTAATTACGCATCAGACAGATTATGACATTTCCCCAAGCATGGCTCTGGCATGCGCCGTGGCATGTGATGTGGTTTTCCGGCCTCCGAGAAGTCTTGTGATTTCCTCAACCCTTCCATCGGGCGTGAGTTCTGTTATGGTCGCGTGGGTTCGGCCGTTTAGGAGCTCCTTTTTGACGAGAAAATGGTTTTCTCCCTGGCAGGCAATCTGAGGCAGGTGGGTGATACACAAAATTTGATGAAATGCAGCCAGAGCAAAAAGTTTTTCCCCTACGACTTCTGCTGTGGCGCCGCTGATGCCGGAATCAACCTCGTCAAAAACAATGGTTTCCACGGATGCGTTTTTGGCGAGGATGGTTTTGATGGCCAGCATGATCCTGGAAAGTTCACCCCCTGAAACCACGGTTGACATGGGTTTTAAGGCTTCACCGGGGTTGGTGGAAAGCAGGAAAGCCAGGCGATCAAATCCCTGCGGGCCCAGTGCTTTAATGCGGTCCTTTCCCAAATCACTGTTTGTGGATGGATCCTCCTCAAACATCACCTCAAATCGGGTATCTTTCATGTGAAGTTGCCGGAGTTCCTTTTCAATGGCCGCTCTAAGCCTTTTTGCACCCGCGCGTCTTTTTCTGGAAAGGTCTTCGGCCTGTTCGATCAGATCCATTTCCAGCGTTTCGCGTTTTTTGATGAGTTTCGCCAGGGCTTCTTTTTTTTCCAAGAGATCATCAAATCGGACCGTCAGTTTTTGTTTAAAACGCAGAACTTCTTCAATGGTGCCGCCATATTTTCGTTTGAGGCTATTTAATGCCTCAAGTCTTTCTGATACGGCCGCCAGTCGTTTGGGATCAATCTGAACGGTTTCCTGAAAATCCCTGAGCGCAAAAGATACATCTTCGATATTGACTTCAATTTCCGCCAGCCTATCCGCTAAGGGCAGAAGCCGTTTGTCCAGTTCGGCGCCCTTTGCGACGCTTTTACCGCAGCGGGAAAGGACTGAGAGAACCGCATCCCCCTGTTCATAAAGGGTTTCATATCCATTTCGAGCGATTTCCAGAAGGTCTTCGGCATGTTGAAGCCTGACCTTTTCTTCCATCAATGCTTCGTCTTCACGGGGTTGGGGTTCGACCCGTTCAATTTCCTGTAGCTGGAAACCGCTCAGCTCCTGGCGCTCCCGGTGTTCGGCAATTTGTTTTTCGCCTTCCAGAATTCGGTCCTTTACACTCTGGTATATATCAAAATTTTCTCTGAACCGATTTCGTTCATTTTCGAGCCCGCTGAACTCATCGAGCAAATAAAGGTATTGGTCTGGTTTCAACAGTTGCTGGTGAGCATGCTGGCCGGAAATACTGACCATATATGGGGCAAGCTGGGCCAGAATCTGAAGTGTGGCAGGAAAATCGTTGATATGGACGGTGTTTCGTCCGGCACGGAAAATGGTTCTTTTGATGTTCAGTTCCCGATCAAATGGTATGTTTTGCTCCTTCAGCAATTGCCCCAATGCCGGGTTGTCCGGAAAAATAAAGTGCGCCTGAACCGATGCTTCCCCGCAACCTGTTCGAATCAGGTCCGCGGAAGATCTTGTCCCTAAAATAAGATTAATGGCGTTGATAATGATCGATTTTCCAGCACCTGTTTCACCGGAAAGTGTGTTGAGGCCATTTTGGAGGGTAAGGGACAGACTGTCAATAATGGCAAAATTTTGAATTTTCAGATTGACGAGCATGTCAATTTAAAGCAACTAAAATCTTAGTTGGTCTCTCAAAAATATTTTTGAGCGCAAACCTGCGCTCTAGGGAGGTCTATCACTCTTTGTCTTTCGAGTCTTCCAGAAGTCGCCGCATTTCTATGCGAAGGCAAACAAGATCCACGCCATTAATATTTTTGTATTCCACCAGCGCTTCACATGGAACGGGCAGGTCGCATAAGGGAATTTCTTTACCCAATAGATCAAAAATGAGAGTCGATTCGTTAACTATGTATCGTTGTGTTTTTATGAGAATGCCGTAATCGCCTTTGTCTTTGATCAGCGCGGATTTAATCGTTTCGATCTTTTCATCCGTACCAGTCTCCATACCGAGGACCATTGAAGGTGAACCCAAAATTATGAGTAGCAAAACCCAATGACCCATACGTCGATTCAGAATACTTTTACGAAATTTTCCCATGTCTATTAAGCCCTTTTTTTTGAAAGTATGGTTGTCCACTTTAAGGTGCATGGCCACGAGAACAAATGACGGGCACCCATCACCAGCATGGGGCCCCTTTTGGAATGCATCTTCGTTGACTTTGGCCATAGATACCATTAAAGTCAACCCTCGTCGACAAAAAATTGATGGTTTCTTTAACCCTTAAAGTATAAAAACTCTCATATTTAAGTGCATGACAATGAAGCTGAAAAAAGGGCATACGATTGAACTGAACATCGAAAGAATGGCTTATGGTGGGCGCGGTATTGCCCGTCTGGATGGATTTGTAATTTTTGTGCGGGGTACCGTTCCCGGCGACAGGGTTCTGGCCAGGATATACAAGAAAAAAAAAGATTATGCGGAAGCAGGTCTTGTAACGTTACTGGAAGCATCGCCGGATCGAATTGAACCCGCCTGTCCATATGCCGGCTACTGCGGAGGCTGCCAATGGCAGCATGTGGCCTATGATAAGCAATTAACCTTTAAAAGGGAGCACGTGCGGGAACCTCTTGAGCGTATCGCAGGGTTAAAGGATATGACGGTTCGGTCCCTACTCCCTTCCCAGAATATTTTTGGATACCGAAACAAAATGGAGTTTTCCTTTTCTGACAGGCGGTGGTATCTGCCTGAGGAACTCCCTTTCCGAGAGGCGAGTGAGGATTTTGCATTGGGGCTCCACGTGCCCGGAACCTTTAATAAGGTCATCCATATGGCAGAATGTCTCCTGCAACAGCAAACGGGAAACGAGATTCTGAGGGAAGTGGGTCAATACGTAAAGGAATCGGGTGTTCCGGTTTACGGCCTGAAAAGCCACGAAGGCTTCTGGCGGTATTTGACCATCCGGCATTCTGCTGCATTTGACCATTGGATGGTCAATCTAGTGACTTCAGAAGAGAACGANTCCACGGTTCAACCTCTGGCTGAATACCTTTGTCGAAAATTTTCCGGGATCAAGACTGTAGTCAACAATATCAACGGGCGAAAGGCCTCCATTGCGGTTGGAGAAACAGAAAAAGTTCTTACGGGAGATGGATTTATAAATGACAAAATCGGCCCTTTTAGTTTTCGGGTTTCGGCAAATTCTTTTTTTCAAACCAATACCGCCGCTGCCCTGAAACTCTATGAACAGGTGCTTCGGTATGCTGAGCCAAAAGGTGGGGAGAAAGTCCTTGATCTCTACAGCGGGACAGGGACCATTCCGATTTTTTTGGCGAACCGGGTGCGCGCGGTAACCGGCATCGAGATCAGCCAAAGTGCAACAGCAGATGCAGAAAGAAATGCTTTGGAAAACAATGTAGGGAATTGTCAGTTTATATGTGGCGATATCCGTGAAAAACTCGGGGATATAGGTTTCAAGCCCGATTTGGTAATTATTGATCCGCCGCGTGCAGGAATGCACAAAGATGTGCTGGCCGAAACCATGGCCCTTGGCCCTGAGCGGATCATTTATGTTTCCTGCAATCCCACCACCTTGGCCAGGGATCTGGAAATAATGGTGGAAGATTACGAATTGGATGAAATCCAGCCAGTGGACATGTTTCCCCATACATTCCACATTGAGGCTGTTGCCAAACTCTCCCGTCGAAAAAGATAGGCAGTGAATGGAAAAGAATTGACAAAACTTTTTTTTGAAATTATACTAACGAGCTAGGTAAAATAAAGAGTGGAATTTACGCAAAGGGGGTGATTTATATGGCCGTAGGTGTATCGATTGATTTTCTTTTTGCGAGGCCTTACGGTCCCGGCAGATGCTGCATGCCCCCCAAACATATGAGAGCTTTTGAACTTTCATCGCATTTACAACAGGTGGACTCGATATTGATGTGACGGTGATCCATATATAAATGATGAAAAATTGAATTTGTCCGCTGCCCAAAGCGAGAAAAGCATCTCTGTTTGTTGTGAGGTGCTTTTTTTTGAAACAAGGATTTTTTTAAAGGACGAGGTTATGTCTCTATGAAAGTAATAGTTCGTGATAATCAAATTGAAAAGGCAATCAAAGATTTAAAAAGGAAGTTAACCAAAGAAGGATTTTTTTCGGAAATCAAAGAGCGACGGTTTTATGATAAGCCGAGTGTACAGAAAAAAAAGAAGCAGGCCAAAGCCGCGAAAAGACGACGGAAAAAAATAAGAAGATTTTAGAGTCCCGGCCATGGAAATTCCGGAAAGGCGCGGAGCATCAAAGTCCTTGTCTGATGATATATGTGAAGTTTTTCGCTTGACAAAATGAGGTCCAATTAGGTAAATACCCGAAACTGTTGGCCCCTTATTTATTCAACCCAAAACCGGATGCAAGAGGCTCACAACCATGAAAAACAAATCGAATTCCGCTGAAAGCGGAACCCAATCGTCCGATGGCGGCTTGGTCCCGAAGTGGATCAACCTCAATCTCGCAGTACAGGATATCAGCTTTTTTCTTTTAGGTCTGATCGGTGCCCTGATTGTGGGTTGGGCGGTATTTCCCGCATTGCTGTATTCCAAACAACCGCAGCCCATCAATTTCAACCACGCATTGCATCTTGATTCGGAAATCGTGGATGGCATTGAAGGGGATACGCCCGCGGAAAAATGTCAAAGCTGTCACTGGTTTCGAGAAGACGGCAGTTTTTCGGGCATTCCCAAACTGGACAAATGCACGGAGTGTCATGATGATCCTGAGTCTCCCCTTGGGGAAACTCCGGAAGAAAAAGCGTTCATGGAAGAATATGTTGCCAATGAAAAGGAAATTCCCTGGCTGGTCTATTCAAAACAACCCGAATGTGTCTATTTTACCCACATTGCCCATGTGAAAATGGGGGAAATGGCATGCGCTACCTGCCACGGGGATTTTGCCAGTAACGAAAAGCTGCCGTTGTATGTTGAAAACCGCTTGACAGGCTATAGTCAAAACATCTGGGGAAAGAATATTTCCGGATTTTACCTGAACAAAACCTATGCGGATCGTATGAAGATGGATGACTGTGCCCGATGCCATACAGAAAAGGGACAGGAAAAGAACAACGCCTGTTTCGTGTGTCACAAATAAGGGGAAGATGACCATGAAAATAACCAGAAGAAATTTCATTGCGTCTGTCGTCGGCGGGGTTGTGGGGATTCAGGTCACGCCGCTACCCTGGAAGCTTACGGACGATTCCGCCATATGGACCCAGAACTGGCCGTGGGTGCCTGTTCCTGCAACGGGTGAGGTGACGGAAGAAAATACCGTTTGCAACCTTTGTCCGGGCGGGTGCGGTATTTTTGTGAGAAAGGTTGAAGATCGGGCCGTCAAGATTGAAGGGCGGACCGATTATCCCGTCAACCCCGGTGGTATTTGTCCGGTGGGGATGGGAGGGCTTCAACTCCTCTATGACAACGATATGCGGTTTCCCGGACCCATGAAACGGGCTGGCGCCAGGGGTGCAGGCCAGTTTGTCAATATCTCCTGGGGCGAGGCCTATGACATTTTGGCCGGTCGGATCACAAAACTGCGAAAAGCCGGAAAACCTGAGGCGATTGCTGCCATTGATGGAAATGTGGCAGGTACGACCACATCGCTTTTGATCGAAAGATTCATGAAGGCGGTTGGGAGTCCCAATTATGTAAAGCCTGCGTCCATCGTTGATACCTATAACATGGGTAATCTGCTGATGCTGGGAAATGAAAGCCCGATGGCCTACGATCTGGAGAACTCTGATTTTGTGTTGAGTTTTGGATGCGGGTTGTTGGAGGGCTGGGGTTCTCCGGGAAGGGTTATGAACACGTGGGGCATGTGGCATGATGGTAATCCGGCCAAACGTAAAACCAAAGTGGTTCAGATCGAATCGCGGGCGTCCAATACGGCATCAAAGGCGAACTTCTGGGTGGCACCCAAACCCGGAACGGAAGGGGCCCTGGCTTTGGGCATTGCACATGTTCTCATCCAGAAGGGGCGTATCGACGAGCAATTTTTGAACGGGTTTACCTATGGTTTCAATGACGTGACGTCTTCAGACGGAAACAGTCAGCCCGGTTTTAAAAGCGTCGTAATGAAGAAATACTCCCCGGCCCAGGTGGAGAGAATAACCGGTGTTGATGACAATACCATTATCGCCCTGGCGGAGTCTTTCAGCAAGGCAAAGGCGCCTGTTGCGCTCTACGGAAAAGGGAAGAACGACCAAAACGGCAGCCTCTATGAATTTATGGCGGTCCAAAGCCTCAACGCCGTTGCAGGGAGAATAAACAGACCAGGGGGCGTTTTGATCCCAGACCCGCTCCCGCTCTCCCCCCTGCCTGGCTTTGACCCCGATGAAGTGGCGGCAAACGGTCTTAAAACGCCGCGCATCGATGGCGCCGGCACGGCGTCATACCCTTTCAGCAAAAGCCTGATCAACCATTTTGCCAGTGCCATTGATGAAAGCGCCAAATCTCCCATCGATACCCTTCTCGTGTTTTCAGCAAATCCGTTTTTTACCGTTCCGGATGGCGGTGGCTTCAAGAATGCAATGGAAAAGATTCCATTCATTGTGAGCTTTTCTCCATATCGTGATGAAACCGCCAATATGGCGGATCTGATTTTGCCGGATCACAACTACCTTGAAAAGATGGAAGACACTGTCTGGCCTGTTGGATTGCAGTATCCTCTTTACGGGCTCTCCAAACCGGTGGTGGACCCCATCAACGACACGCAGAATGTGGGTGATGTCATTATTTCCCTGTCAAAAGCAGTGGGGGAAGAAACCGGCAGTGCATTTCCCTGGGAGAATTTTGAAGAAGTCCTTAAGGTCCGTGCCAAAGGCCTTTTTGATGCGGGTGGCGGACTTGTCCGCTATGATGCTTCAAAACCGCCTTGGAAATTCAAACCTTTTGGAAATGGTCAGAAACCCTCTTATGGTAATTTTGATGAGATGTGGGAACAGATGAAATCCGGCGGCATGTGGTTTCGGCCGGTGAAACTGGCCGCATCATCGGAAGGCCTTTTTAAGACGCCCAGCGGAAAATTCGAATTTGTGAGTCAGAAACTGCAGCAGACCATTATAGAAAATTCGGCGCAGGCATCTGAAAAGGTAGTTCTTGATCAAATGGGGATTCGTGTTACCGGCGTGGAAGCACTCATGGGACATTATGAGGCGCCAAAACTGGGGGTTGATCGTTCCAGATATCCCCTTTTCATGGTTCCTTACGAGATGATGAACCTCTCCGGCGGATGGATTCCCACACCTCCGTTTCTCTACAAAACCATTTTTGCCAGTCAGCTTCTGAAAAATGAATCCTTCGCTGCCATGAATCCTGCCACCGCCGCCAAATACAGGCTGCAACAGGGGGATCGAGCCGTTGTCAAGTCGCCTTTGGGGCAATTGCAGGTGCGGATAGACCTCTGTGAGGGGGCAATGCCAGGAAGGGTTTACATGCCGCTTGGCTTCGGTCACACGGCTTATGATGAATACCAGAAAGATAAGGGTGTTAACCCAAACAATATTGTCAAGGCCTTAAACGATCCGGTCAGCGGATATCCGCTCTGGTGGAATACGCCAGTTACGTTAACCAAGGCTTAGGTGAGGTAGCTCATGAAAAAATCAAATGACCACGGAAAACCTGATGCCGGGCATGAAACGGCACATCAGTCCGGTCAAAAATATGGCATGGTCATCGATCTTGACAAATGCACCGGGTGTGGAACGTGTATGGTGGCCTGTGCGGCTGAAAACAATGTTTCGGTGAGGGCCGACCAGACCGACAAAGAGCGTACCATAACCTGGATGAGGCTCTATAAAATCAGCAACGGAAAGAAATTCCCCCATGCGGAGGTGAGTTATTTTCCCCGTCCCTGCATGCACTGTGACCATCATCCGCCGTGCGTGTCCGTGTGTGTGGCCACCGCAACGAAACTGGATTTCAATACCGGTATTGTCAGCCAGATTTATACCCGATGTATCGGTTGCCGATATTGCCAGGCGGCGTGCCCCTATGGTGCCCGTTATTTTAACTGGTGGGATTCATTTCCCCAGGATAAAGGGATGGATCGATATCTGTCGCCTGAGGTGTCTCCCAGAATGAGGGGTGTTGTTGAAAAATGCACCTTTTGCCACCATCGGCTGATGCGAGCTAAGAACCAGGCCTATGCGGAAGATCGCAGGGAGTTGGAAGAGGGAGATTACGTAACAGCCTGCACGGAAGCCTGTCCGGCGCAAGCCATCAGCTTTGGGGATCTTAACAAACCGGAACACAAAGTATCTCAGTTGATCAAACACCCTTACGCTTTCAGGATTCTTGAACGCATTGGGACGGGACCCAAAGTCTATTACCT
>JGI11705J14877_10002293_pt1 | contig 10389 bp, 9 predicted proteins | sample Etolaghawater15m_FD_14877 | JGI IMG/M metagenome (IMG submission 14877) | reverse complement strand
GCATCATCATTATGAGCAAAAAGGCTGGCATGAATCGCAAGTTATAGTGCGTTTTTGGGTCATTACCATTATTTTAGTATTAATCGGTTTAGCGAGTTTAAAACTCAGATAATCACTGTTTTAAAAGCTTAATTAAGAGATTTAAGATATGTATTTAGTTGCGGGACTAGGTGTTACTGGACAATCAGTTCTTCGTTATTTGACTGCTCAAGGTGAGCGTTGTTTAGCTTTTGATACACGTGACAACTTTGATACTACAGCACTACAAGAAACTTATTTAGAATGTGAGTTTGCGGTAGGTGAAGTGCCTAGCAAGTGGCTTACAAGTTTTGAAACCATTGTTCTGAGTCCAGGCATCGCCAAGTCTGAACCTTGGGTCATGGCATTAGAAAAAATTGGTAAGCAAGTTATTGGCGATATTGAACTCTTTGCTCGTGCGGTCGGCGCGCCAGTAATTGCAATAACAGGTTCAAATGGTAAAAGTACCGTTACAACAATTACTGGAATGGCTTTGGCTGAAGTAGGTTATAAGGTCGGCGTTGGCGGCAATATTGGTGAGCCAGCCCTGGATTTGTTGATTGATGACAATGAATATGACGTTTTTGTCTTAGAGCTTTCAAGCTTTCAGCTTGAAACAACCTACTCTTTAACGCCGGCCTCTTCTACGGTTTTAAATATTTCAGAAGATCATATGGATCGTTATGTTGGGATAGAGGAATACATTCAGGCAAAAACAAAAGTATTTTCTGAAACCGAACTGGCTGTCATTCCCGATGTTTTAGGTGAGCAAGGTTTAATTCACCATGGTGAAGTCGTACATTTCAGTGCTGTTCCAGGGTTTATAAAAACGGATAAAGATTACGGAATTATTCAACACAATCACCAGGCCTGGTTAGGTCATGGTAATCAACCGCAAGTCCCTGTTGAATGCATGAAATTAAAAGGACTGCATCACCAGTTAAATGCATTAGCCATGCTCGCGTTATGTCGTGAGTTTGATGTTGAAAATCACCATTTTCAATCCGTGTTAAGCCAATTTTCAGGGCTGCCTCACCGTACCCAATTAGTGACTCTCCACAATGAGGTCACCTGGATTAATGATTCTAAAGGAACCAATGTTGGTGCAACCATCACTGCGATTGAGAGTTTAGGGAATGAAATTTCTGGTAAGTTGATTTTAATCGCTGGCGGAGTTGGCAAAGATGCTGACTTTTCAGGGCTAGGTTCTCCTGTTGTTGAGCACTGCAGACAGGTTGTGTTGTTTGGCAGAGACAAAGCGGTGATCGAACAAGATATTCGCTCAAACGCTAAGTCTGTAGATGATATTTGTATTACTCAAGTCGAAGATTTAGTGACTGCGGTTGCTATTGCACTAGAAAATGCTCAGCCGCAAGACTGTGTGTTATTTTCACCTGCATGTGCCAGCTTTGATCAATTTGATAACTATGTCAAACGCGGTGAATCATTTGTAGAGTTGGTGCATCAAGCGTGCGCCAGTTTTGATAAAGAATTAATTCTCCCAAATGCTAACAAACCAGGCCTGGTAGATTAAAAATGTTTGCTAAAATCCAAACGCTAAAACAACAAGATAAAACCTGGCCAATGGATTTTTGGCTATTAGGATTAATTGTGCTTTTGGCGGTAATTGGTTTAACCATGGTGGCTTCCAGTTCTGTCGCTATTAGCCAAATGCGTTTTGGCAATCCCGATCACTATTTTTTACGCCAGCTCATGTCTATGGGGTTAGGTGCCTTTGCCGCTTATATTTTTTTTCAAGTTCCACTTAAGTACTGGGAAAACCATCGCGGCAAAATTTTTATGTTCGCTCTGTTTCTATTGGTCGCTGTATTGATATTTGGGCGTGAAATTAACGGTAGTAAACGTTGGCTACCTTTAGTGGTCATGAATTTTCAACCTTCAGAGTTTATGAAATTAGCCATAGTGGTTTTTATGGCGGGTTACTTGGATAAGCACTCTTCAGCGGTTAAAGAAGATTTTAGTGCGGTGATTAGGCTCGCTCTACCGTTCGGTATTATGGCAATACTCCTCTTAATGGAGCCTGATTATGGAAGTACTTTTGTTATTGCAGTCATCATAACGGGAATGTTATTAATTGCGGGCGCGCCTTGGCGTTACTTTGTACTAACCGTGTTACCCATGGTCACCATACTGGTAGCGTTAGTTGTTACCTCTAAGTATCGTATGGCTCGAGTCAGTAACTTCCTAGACCCTTGGCAAGATCCCTTTGGGGCAGGTTACCAGCTTACCCAAGCGCTCATTGCTTCTGGCAGTGGTGAATGGTTTGGCGCAGGACTCGGCGCCAGTGTGCAAAAGTTGCTCTATTTGCCAGATGCACATACCGATTTCTTATTCTCAATCTATGGCGAAGAATTTGGTTTTATTGGTGTCGTTTTCTTGATTACTCTTTATTTAGCAATTTTATATCGACTGTTTCGTATTGGCCGTAAGGCTTTTGATGCCAACCATTTCTTTGGTGGGATGGTGGCTTATGGAATTGGTATTTGGATTATTTTGCAAGCGGGCATCAATATGGGAGTGAACCTTGGGGCTTTTCCAACTAAAGGTCTAACATTGCCCTTTATGAGCTATGGAGGAAGTAGTGTTCTGCTCTTGAGTATTGCCTTAGCGATTGTTTTTAGAGTGGATTATGAAACACGTTTCTATCCAAGGGAAGCTAAAATAGAAGAGGAGGATGACGCCTCTGATGAAGATAATTCAAAAACAGCTAGAAAAAAAGGAAAAAGTCCAAGAAAGGTTGTAGCCTCAAGTGGTGTTGCTGGAAGTTAACCTAATCTATTAAATACGACAAAACTAACCAATTCAATATGCTAATTGGTTAAAGCTAAACTAGATACCTGAGTAAAAAATGAAAGAGTCTAAAAAAGTACTAATAATGGCTGGTGGAACTGGCGGTCATGTGTTCCCTGGGATTGCCTTAGCTGAGGCCTTAGCCAAACAAAATATTGAGGTATTTTGGTTAGGTACAGAAGGTGGAATGGAAGCAACGTGGGTCAATAATGCGGGCATTCCTTTAAATAATATTTCAATTAAAGGGTTAAGAGGCAATGGATTAAAAGGTTGGTTACAAGCGCCTTTTAATATTCTTAAGGCGCGTTCACAAGCTAAAGCGATTATGCTCAAAATTCAACCTGATTTAGTTTTAGGGATGGGTGGTTTTGTTTGTGGTCCAGGAGGGTTAGCCGCTAAGTCATTAGGGATTCCACTGGTCTTGCACGAACAAAATGCTATTCCGGGATTAACCAATAAGATTCTAGCGCGATTTGCTGATTTAGTGATTGCCGCTTTTCCGCAGAAAAAAATAAGTAGTAAAAATGTAATTACCATTGGTAATCCAGTTCGCGAAGGGTTAGAAGATATAGAACCTGTGGAAAACACTCAGCCTTGCCATCTACTTGTTTTGGGCGGAAGTCGTGGAGCTCTGGCTTTAAATGAAACCTTGCCTAAAGCTTTAGCGTTGATGGATGAGTCAATTCGTCCTGTAGTTAGACATCAAACGGGTGAAAAAACCTTGGCTCAAGCTAAGCAAGCCTATAAAGACGCAGGTATACAAGCTGACGTTGTGCCATTTATAGATAATATGCAGTTAGCGTATGCCAGTGCGGACATGCTGTTATGCCGTTCAGGCGCTTTAACCGTTAGTGAATTAATGGCATGTGCACGTCCTGCCATTATGGTGCCTTATCCTCATGCAGTAGATGATCATCAAACCGCAAACGCTCAAGCGCTAGTTAATTTAGATGGAGGTGAGATTATCCAACAGTCAGACTTGACCCCTGAAAAATTAGCACAAGCATTAACGGTATGGTGTGAAAATCCAGAAAAACGAGTAGAAGCATCGTTAAAAATAAGAGCACAAGCGCATACTCAAGCAACGGAAAAAATCGTCACAGAATTGACAAATATCCTAAATCGATAACTTAGACATTAAAGCAAGCTACTCTAGAGAAGATTATGAAAGGTTTAAAAAACAAACGTATTTTAATTACAGGCGCTTCAAGTGGAATTGGTGCTGGTATGGCTAAAGTCTTGGCAAGAGAAGGTTGTCGTTTGGTTTTACATTACAATCGTAATCAATCTGGTATTGAGCAGACGCTTGAAGCTGTTAAAGCTTTGGGGTGTGAGGCGGAATTTATTCGCTGTGATTTTAAACAGCTTGCTGATTTAAATAGTTTTTTTGACCAGGCCTGGTCAATCTTTAATGGTTTAGATGGTTTGGTTAATAACGCAGGGATTGTTACTAAAAGCACTTCGCTTAAAGATCCATTAGGCGAAAAATTTGCTGAAACATTAGCTGTTAACTTACAAGCGCCTTATCAATTGAGTGCTGCGTTTGCCAATGCTTGTATTCAAGCCAAGCAACCAGGCGCGATTGTTAACAATAGTAGTATTCATGGTCAAGCGACTTGCGAATGGTTCTCGGCTTATGCGGCCTCTAAGATGGGGTTAGATGCCATTACCAAAGTACAAGCCGTAGAGTGGGGTCAATACGGAATTAGAGTCAATGGCTTAGCGCCCGGTGTTGTTCCCGTTGAGCGTACCGATAAAATCCTTAATGAACCTTCCATGGCAGAAAAATGGTCTGAACGTATGCCTGCTGGACGTTATGGAACGACCGAAGAAATGGGTGAAGCAACGGCCTATTTACTCTCTGATGCAACTCAATGGATGACAGGTTCAATCTTAACAATAGACGGCGGGTTAATTGCCCGTGGAAATTACCCTGTACGTTAATTCATATCTTTCTTGCTATTGTTGTAACCACTAAATATCCTCATATTCGTTAAACCTACTGTTTTATTCAAACGCTTCTTTATGGCATTTATTTTGCTGGTACCAAAACATATGTCAAAAAAGCAGAAAATAAAATGAAAGATTGGTTACGCCAGCTAACAATCAAACAAAAAATGCGCTTTGGATTTGGAGTTATCTGGGCAGTACTTGCCATTATCACAATCCAAGCGGCAATTAATTTATCTATTGTACGTTCTAACGTCTCTGAGATGGTTCATCAGCATCAGCCAGTTGCGCTAGCTGCAAAAGAGTCGGCTTTTCTATTAGAAAAGAGTATGAATGCATTAAGCATGTATATTTTGGTAAATGATTCGGAGCTTCTAAATAATTACCAAGCGGGTATTGAAAAAGTCAAAATCAATATTACGGATGCACAAAATAATCTTAAGCAATATGGTGATGATTCTGCCGTTCTGTTAAACAAATATAGCCAATTAGAAAAGCATATGATGCAACTTGAACCACTTGTTGAAGAGGTGAAAGTTTTTCAAGACAGTCGTTCTAAAAAATTCCCTGCTTTTGAATATGTAAACAACAATATGTTGAACCTAGCTACTCAGATGCAGCAAACCTTGTCTTTAATGATTAATTCCGAGATGGCTGAACTTTCTCAAGAGCGCCAGATGCTTTTAGCGGATTTACTCGAGCTGCAAAAAGTTTGGTTAAATGTTACCAGTAGCTTGCGAGGTTATATCGGTTTTAGAAATCAATCTATGGCTGAAGCGACTGATAATTATTTGAATCGATTTGAATCTTTAATTCAAAAAGTCAGTCAGCAAAGAGAGGTTGAACTAACTATTGAAGAAGAAGACGGGATTGGAACTTTAGAGACTCTATATGAAGGTTACCGTGAACATTATATGGTGGTAAAAGGTATTCATGGTGGCGAGAAATGGCGCATGGATGTTTGGTTGATGACAACTCAAATTCAACCTTTGTTTGAGAGCTTTGATAAAGATTTAATCGAAATTTCAAATCTTGCTGTTGGCGATGTAAAAGAGATAAGTGAAGATTTATTACAGCTTAGTTTAAACAGCATTATTATTTTATTATTGGTGTCAGCCTTTGGACAAATTGCAGGAATGATGGTATCGAGAAGAGTGACTAGCGCTGTTGTAACACCTATCAATGAAATTTCAGAAGCGATGAAAGATATCTCAGAAGGTGAAGGCGATTTAACTCGAAGATTACCGGTTAATAGTTCGGATGAAATGGGACAGTTGGCTGAGCACTTTAACTCTTTCGTCAATAAAATCCATACAATGCTTTCACAGGTTGCTTCAACAGTCGAGCAGCTTGAAACCTCGTCAAGAGACTTACTAGCGATTACTCACCAAGCAAAAGATGGCGCTCAACAACAGCTTTTAGCTACCGGTGGTTTGTCTTCGACTATGATTGATATGACACAAAAATCAAAAAGTGTTGAAGATCATTCTAAAAACACCTCAAGAGCGACACAGCAATCAGCAGAGCGTATTAAAGAAAGTGGTGAGATGGTGGTGAGTACTTCTAATCAAATTCAAAAACTTTCACTTGGTATGGCTGATATGACTGCTTCAGTACAGTTACTTAGAGAAGATAGTGAGTCCATTGGTACCGTAGTAAATGTAATTCGAGAAATTGCAGAACAGACTAATTTACTATCATTAAACGCAGCGATTGAGGCTGCACGTGCAGGCGAACACGGTAGAGGTTTTGCCGTGGTTGCAGATGAGGTTAGAGGGTTAGCACATAGAACACAAGAATCGACGGTTGAAATTGAGAAAATTATCGACAAAATTCGTAAAGCCACCCTTTCAACTGTTAAGGTCGTTGAGACAGGGCAAGATTCAACTAAAGCGAGTTGTGCTGCAGTTTCTAAAACCAAAGAGATGCTTCAGCCAGTGGTTATTTTGATGGATGATATTAATCAGATGAGTAAGCAGATGTCTGAAGCGGCTCATACACAAAGTGTTCTTGCCCAAGAGATTAATCAAAACATTACCCAGATTCATGATGTTACTGAAAATGCAGCACAAGGTGCAAATAGTACAGAGCAAGAAGGTAATAACCTTCAACACTTAGCAGATAAATTAGAAGGATTGATTCATCAGTTTAAGATTTAGTGATTTTGCTTGTTCAAATAATACAAATACAAAACGACCAGGCCTGGTCGTTTTGTGTTTTTGGGGTTTAAAAAGAATTATTACAAAAGACCGATTATCTTTATATTTTAGGATAGAGAAATATATAATGCTTGTTATATAAATACTCTTTAATAGAGCTTATTAAATTTCAGATTTCTAATTATAAACTTGAGTGTTATTGATTCCTATGTGGTCTTATCCAGCGATTGATCCTGTTGCCCTAGATTTGGGTGTGTTACAAATCCATTGGTATGGATTGATGTATTTGTTCGCCTTTGCTGGTGGTTGGCTTTATGGCGTATATCGTGCAAAGACTAGGGAACCCTGGAATACTGAAATGGTAGGTGATTTACTATTTTATGTAGCCATCGGGGTTATTCTCGGTGGGCGTATTGGTTATATTCTTTTCTATGATTTAGCAAATTACATCGCTGAACCTTTAAATGTCTTCAAAGTATGGCAAGGTGGAATGTCTTTTCACGGTGGATTGTTAGGTGTCACCATTGCCATGTTTGCCTTTGCTAAAAAGACTCAACAAAACTTATTTCAAGTAGCGGACTTTGTTGCTCCACTGATTCCAATTGGTTTATTTACAGGTAGAATTGGTAACTTTATCAATGGTGAGTTATGGGGTAAAACTACTGACTCGACTTTCGGTATGTGGGTATATGATCCCGTTATTCAGCAAAATGTTCAAAAATACCCTACACAGCTTCTTGAAGCGCTGTTAGAAGGTGTAGTTCTCTTTATTTTGTTAGCTTGGTATGCCAATAAACCAAGACCATCAGGCTCTATTGCTGGAATGTTCTTGATTGGTTATGGCGTATTTAGATTTATCGTTGAGTTCTGGCGTGTACCTGATGCTCAGCTTGGCTATCTTCTTTGGAACTGGCTAACTATGGGGCAGTTATTGTCATTACCAATGATTATTGTTGGAGCCTTATTGATGGCTTATGCGTATAAGCAAAATAAAGTCACAGCATAACGACAGCTTAATTCTCAGCGAAAAGTTAAAACACATTTACTAAAACTAAAATAAGCAAAGCGTAATTAATATGAAACAGTATTTAGATTTATTAAGTCACATTTTAGAAGAGGGTACCGATAAAGGTGACCGAACAGGTACCGGTACACGTTCAGTATTTGGTTATCAGATGCGCTTTAATCTGCAAAAAGGTTTTCCGTTAGTGACGACCAAAAAACTGCATATTCGTTCTATTGTGCATGAGTTGTTATGGTTTTTAACGGGTGATACGAATATTCAGTATCTAAAAGATAATGGTGTGCGAATTTGGGATGAGTGGGCAACTGAATCAGGCGATTTAGGTCCTCTTTACGGCAAGCAGTGGGTGGCCTGGCAAAAGCCTAATGGCGAAACAATTAACCAAATTGCAGAAGTTATTGAAACTTTAAAAAGCAATCCAAACAGTCGTCGAATGATTGTAACGGCTTGGAATCCTGCTGACTTACCAGACGAATCAATTAGCCCGCAAGCCAATGTTGAAAACGGTCAAATGGCATTAGCAACTTGCCATGCCTTTTTTCAGTTTTATGTCTCTAACGGCAAAGTCTCTTGTCAGTTATATCAGCGAAGTGCAGATACGTTCCTGGGCGTGCCTTTTAATATTGCGAGTTATGCGTTATTACTGCATATGGTTGCTCAGCAAACAGGGTACGAGGTAGGCGATTTTGTTTGGACGGGTGGCGATGTTCATCTCTATAACAATACTATAAAGCAAGCCAAAGAACAGCTGACTCGTGAACCCTATCCTTTGCCAAAACTGGTGATCAAGCGTAAACCTGAGAGTATTTTTGACTATAAGTTTGAAGATTTCGAAATTGTGGACTATGAGTCTCACCCACATATTAAGGCAACGGTATCAGTATGAAGATTGCAATGATTGCCGCCATGGCAAAAAATCGAGTCATTGGCTTAGATAATGATATGCCGTGGCATCTACCTGATGATTTGAAGTTCTTTAAGGCAACCACGACAGGCAAACCGGTTGTTATGGGCAGAAAAACTTTTGAATCTATCGGTTCTAAGCCGTTACCAAATCGTCCAAATTACGTTATTAGTCGTCAAGCCGATTTTGTTGCATCAGGTGCAACCGTATTTTCTTCAGTAGATGAAGCGTTAGCTGAACTTTCTAAACATGAAGAAGTCATTATTATGGGAGGTGGTCAATTATATAACTTGATGTTGCCAAAAGCCGATAAACTCTACCTTACAGAGATTAATGCTGACATTAATGGAGATACTTTTTTCCCTGACTGGACAAAAATGGCATGGAATGAGCTTTCTAGAGTACATCATCAAAAAGATGAGAATCATACTTATGAATTTGATTTTGTGACATTAGAAAGAGCTTGAATAAATAATTCTGATTTTAAGGTTTAAAACTCTTATCACTAATGGGGCTTCTTTTCCATCTTGAATTCGCATATTAAGTGCAATTTCATTTAAGCTGCTAATAAATCAACTGCTTTTCCTAAAAATAGCTCAACGGGTTGTTTACCACCTCGTGTTTTTCGAGGGCGAGTGTTGAGCCTGTTCATCACAAAATCTATCTGTTCTTGGGTAACTTGATTAAAGTCGGTTCCCTTTGGAAAATACTGACGGATTAGTCCGTTGGTATTTTCATTAATACCTCTTTCCCATGATGAGTAAGGGTGCGCAAAATAGATCTTTGCTTCTAATTCTTCGGCCATGCGTTCGTGTTCGGCAAATTCTAAACCATTGTCATAGGTAATGGTATGAATCCTCGCTGCCATCGGTTTTAGGACCTTTATGGCTTTATCTGCAAGATCACTGGCATTCTTTCCTGTCAGCTTTACAATAACCGTGTAGAGCGTTTTTCTCTCTACCAGCGTGTAGATTGCACTTTTTTTGTCTTTGCCAATAATGGTATCGCCTTCCCAGTCTCCAATGCGCTTTTTGTCATCCACAACATGAGGGCGTTCTTCAATACTCGTCGCGTTTTTGATTCTTCCCCGTCGATCATAACTCCCATAGCGCTTTCGATGGGACTTATGTAAGTGCCTAAGGTGCTGATATAGCCTTCCTTTTTGCTCTTTATCTGCCAAAACCATTTGGTAGATTGTTTCATGATGCAGCTTTACGATCTTGTTTTTTTTCCAGGTAGTCACAGACTTGCTCTGGGCTGAGTTCCTGTCGTATTAATGTCTTGATTTGTTCTTTAATCGACTCGGTGAGTTTGATGGACTTTTGAGCCTTATATCGTCGGTCTACAGCAAACTGGTTAGCTTGTTTAGGCCGATAGCCCCTTAATCCTCGATTTCGTTTTATTTCTCGCCCAATGGTTGAGGGGTGCTTTCCTAAATGGCGAGCAATCTCTTTATTGGATAAACCTGTTTTCAAATAGGCTTCTATTTGGTATCGTTCTTCTCGGGTCAACTGTTTATAGTT
>JGI11705J14877_10002289_pt1 | contig 10403 bp, 13 predicted proteins | sample Etolaghawater15m_FD_14877 | JGI IMG/M metagenome (IMG submission 14877) | reverse complement strand
ATGACCGCTGCGGCGAAGGCGCTCAACGTCAACCGCACGACCGTCATTCGCAGCGTGCAGCAAATCCAGGCCCGCGCGGCCGTGCAGGGATGGTCCCCAGACCACGATATGGTTCACACCGCGCCAGATACTCACGTCGTGCGGGGAACCTCCACGCTGTACGGAGACGACGGAGCCCCCAAGCTCCAATGGGTGAAGACGGACCTCAAGCGGGAAAAGCTCGAGCAGCTCGCGGAGGAGTTCATCGCCGCGACGGCCGAGCAGATCGAACCCGAGAAGCCGCGCGCGCTCAAAACCAAGCGGCACCGCGAAGAGTTATGCAACCTGTATATCTGCACGGATTATCACCTCGGAATGCTCGCATGGGGCGAGGAAACGCGCGGCGACGATTGGGACGTGTCGATCGCAGAGGATTTGTTGGTCCGCTGGTTCGAGGCGGCGATACGTCAGGCGCCGCCAGCGCAGCAGGCCGTGGCCGGATTCTTGGGCGACGGCATCCATCAGGACGGCTTCGCCGCCGTCACGCCCGCCAGCGGGCACAACCTTGACGCCGATACCCGGTATCAAAAGATCGTCCGCACCTGGATACGCGCACGTCGCCGCATCATGCGGATGCTGCTAGACAAGTACCCGAGCATCGTGCTGATCGAGGCCGAGGGTAACCATAGCCCGGCCACGGATGCCGTCATGCGCGAATGGTGGGCCGCGCTCTATGAGGCAGAACCCCGCGTGACGGTCGACACCTCGCCGGACCCGTACTACTGCGTCGAATGGGGGCAGACCAGCCTGTTTTTTCATCACGGGCACCGACGGAAGCCGACTCAGGTCGATGACGTGTTCGCCGCCAAGTTTCGCGAAATCTGGGGGCGCACCAAACACTCCTACGCGCACATGGGGCACCTGCACCACCGAGACGTCAAAGAGACCAACCTCATGGTGGTGGAGCAGCACCGGACCCTAGCGGCAGCGGACGCATACGCGAGCTCGCACGGCTGGCTCTCCGGGCGCGAGGCGCAGTGCATCACCTACCACCGCGAATATGGCGAGGTGGGGCGCGTGGTGATTACGCCGGAGATGTTGGAGGGGGATTAGACAAACTGACAACTTGTCACTTTCCGCAACCATAACGCGCACGAATGAGACAAGGCGCAATCGTTCATGAAGTCAATCAAGCCAATCTCACACCCCACCCTCCTCCTCCTGGACCCCCGCACGGCCCGCACGCTGCTGCTGGCGATGCGCATTCGGTTCTGGGCTGGTGTAGTATTCGGGGCGAGTGCGGCCGTGGCCGCTTGGTGGTTGAGCCTGCCATGATCGAGACCGCCTTGATTTCTATCCTACTCGCTGCGCTGTGCGTGGCGTGGGCTTGGCTTGTGGCGCCTTTCACGAGGGATGAGGATCGATGAGGATCATGACCCCGACAATCATGACCCTGAGGAGCCCGGACCAATGATCGACCTCAACCACCTTCAAGCCGTCGCCATTGGCCCGGCCTTCAGACTGCTCGGGCCGCGCTTCGCCTCTGCGCCTGCCTCTGCGTTGCTGATCGCCATTGCGCTGCAAGAGAGCGGGCTGCGGCATCGTGTCCAGATCAACGGCCCGGCGCACGGGCTGTGGCAGTTCGAGCCGATTGGGTGCGAGGGCGTTCTGACGCATCCGGCCTCGCTGGCGCCTGCGAAGCGCGTCTGTCAGTCGATCATCATCGACCCGAGCCCAGATGCTGTGTATCAGGCCATTGTCTATAACGACGTGCTCGCGGCAGCCTTCGCGCGCCTTGCGCTCTGGCGGCTTCCCGACCCGTTGCCGATTCAGGCGGACGGGCCGGAAGCGGCATGGGGCCAATACATCGAGTGCTGGCGCCCTGGCAAGCCGCATCGCGAGCGGTGGGATGAAAATTGGGCGATTGCGTGGAGTCTGTTTGATGGGTACGAATGAGGGCTGGACCGACTACCTAGAAGATAACCTAGACGACAACCTAGACGACGACCTAGACGACGAGATTGACGACATCATCGCGGACCTGGGCAAGCTCGGTGGCACCCCGACGCACATCATCATCCGGCCCGAGATTGCGCGCGCCGTGATCGAATGGAACGACTATTGGGACGCCCTGCCGTGGTGGCGCAAGGCCCTGCATCGGGCATGGTGGGCGTGGTGTGACGCAGCGGAGAAAATGACATGGATTCGATGACCCTACACGATTGGCTTACCCACCCCGCCACCCTCACCGCCGCCGCATGGCTGGTGAGCCGACTACAGATTCTGATCGAGGTGCGGGCGAAGGCGCCCGGGTTCAGCCTCCTCCGCTACCTCGCCCTCCGCTGGCGCCAGATTCTGTCCTCGGCCGCGTCCAGCGTGGGCGCCTACTTTTTGCTCACCGCCACCGGAAGCCTCGACCCGATCAACGCCATCCTGGCCGGGGCTGCGTCGGACCAGATCATCGATCGCTTCGCGGGCGTGCTGGCGCGCAACAAGCGGCCGCCGGTCCCGCCCGGTCAAGCGCCGGGCGACGTGACGACGGCCGGGTGAACATGGGTGCGATCCGGGCACGACGCCCCTGGCTCGGGCGCATCCACCCCGGCCTCGCCGCCAGCCTCATCCTGGCCCTCGGCGGCTGCGCATCCCAGCGACCGCCGTCTCTGCTGGAGCAGGCCAAGGCAGCGGCTTACCTCGATGCGCGCCGAACGTGTATGCTATCCATCGAGCCCGAGCAGCGGCAGTATGCCGTGGAAGCCTGCCACCGTTGGGCGCGTCGGGTGACGGGGCAGTGACGGGGCAGTAACAGGACAGGAAAGGGACGGAACAGGAAAGGGACGGAACAGGGACGGGACAGGGACAGGGACAGGAAAGGTACGGAACAGGAGACACGACGATGGAACAACTCGCAATCAAAGCCGCAGACCTGATCGAGACGCACCCGAAGCGGGCAGTGTTTGTGTTCGTGGCGTGGTCGATCTTCTGCGTGGCGCTCGGGTCCGGCGCCTGACATGGCCCTCGGCGCCATCACTGCCGCACTCGGCATCGGGGAGAAGCTGATCGAGCGCATCTTTCCCGACCCCACCGAGCGGGCGAAGGCGCAGCAGGCACTCGCCTCGATGCAGCAGACGGGCGAGCTCGAGCGGCTGGCAACCCAGGCCGGCATCATCACCGCCGAGGCGAATGGCGAGTCATGGCTCCAGCGCAACTGGCGTCCGGTCACGATGCTCTGGTTCGCCGGCCTCGTCGGGGCGCACTGGCTCGGCTACACGCCGCCCAATCTAGGCGAGGCTCAGGTCCTGGCCCTCCTCGACATCGTGCAGGTGGGCATCGGGGGCTATGTGGTCGGGCGAAGCGTCGAGAAGGGGATTCGAGAATGGAAGAAGTGACCAAGCGGGGCCGAGGCGCCCCGTCTCTCTACACCCCCGAGCTGGCCGAGGAAATTTGCCATCGGCTCGCGCAAGGCGAATCGCTGCGGTCCATCTGCCGCGACGCGCACATGCCCGACCGTGGCACGGTCCTGCGATGGGTCATCAAACCCGATCATCCGTTCGCGCCCCTGTACATCGAGGCGCGCGAGGCAGGCGGGTATGCCGATGCGGACGACATTTCCGAGCTGGTGCAGGAGATTCGGACCGGCACCGTGGACGAGAAGGCGGGGCGCGTCATGCTTCATGGCATGATGTGGCTGGCCGAGCGGAAGGCGCCGAAGAAGCATTCGCCGAGGCAGGAGCTGACCGGGCCCGAGGGCGCCCCCATTGGCGTGCAGCCCTCCGACCTCGAGGGGCTGTCGCCCGAGGCGCGCAAGGCGCTGCGCGAGGCTGCCGAGGCGATCGTGCGCGAGAAGGGGGCTTGACCCAATAACGCCCCGTGCGCTCCCCCGACCTGACGTCCAGCCTCCTCCGCGATCCTAACGCCGTTCTCCGCGCACTCGACAAGATCGAGTCGGCCGAGAGCATGGGGGCGTTCTGGCGTGCGTGCTGGCCGGTTATCGAGCCGGGCACGCCGCTGGTCTGGGGGCGCGTCCTCGACACCTTGTGCGAGCACCTAGAGGCCGTCGTCAGGGGCGAAATCAAGCGGCTCCTCATCAACATCCCGCCCGGCTGCGCCAAGTCGATGAGCACGGGCGTGATCATGCCGGCGTGGGCGTGGGGGCCGCACGGCTGGCCCGAGCTCCGCTACATCGGCGCAGCCCACGAGCAGGGGCTGGCAACGCGCGACTCGCGCACCATGCGTCGGCTGGTCGCCTCTGACTGGTATCAGGAGCGGTGGCCGGTCAAGCTCGTGGGCGACCAGAACGAGAAGACGTATTACGAAAACGCCTCGACCGGCTTCCGGCAGGCGACCGCCGTGGCATCCATGACGGGCCGGCGCGGGCATATCGTCGTCTGGGATGACCCGCTGAACCCGGAGAAGGCGAACAGCCCTGTCGAGCTTGCCAAGGCCGTCCGCATCTTCCGCGAGACACTCCCGACCCGACTGGTCGATCCTCGGACCTCCCGCGTCATCATCATCATGCAGCGGCTGCACGAGAATGACCCGTCCGGGCACATCATCGCGTCGGACTACGGATATGAACACCTATGCCTGCCGATGGAGTTCGAGGCGGATCGACGCTCCTCGACCTCGATAGGCTGGACCGACTGGCGCAAGGAGGACGGCGAACTGCTGTTCCCCGAGCGGTTCCCGAGCGAAGTGGTCGAGCGCGATAAGGAAATCCTCGGCTCTTATGCCGCAGCAGGCCAGCTTCAGCAGCGCCCAGTCCCGCGCGAGGGCGGCATGTTTCAGGTTGGGAACATCCCGGTCATCCAACACATCCCTGAGGGCGCAGTGGTCGAGGCGACGTGCCGAGGATGGGATAAGGCGGGCACCGACGGTGGCGGGGCGTATACCGCTGGCGTGCGAATTGCCCGACTCAAGGAAGGAACAGCGCCCTATCGCTACATCGTCACGCACGTCGAGCGCCAACAGTTGAGCGTGGGCGCACGCGAGGCATTGATTCGCGCCACGGCCGATGCGGATGGCGACGCTACCGAAATCGTCATGGAACAGGAGCCGGGCTCCTCGGGGAAGGACATCGCCCGCCTGTCCATCCGCAACCTGGACGGCTACAACGCGCACGCCGTGCCAGCGGCCGGGCAAGGGAGCAAAGAGACCCGAGCGCAGCCGTTCGCCGTCCAGTGCGAGCACGGCAACGTCGCCGTCCTCGACCGCGAATGGACGCCTGAGTACCTAGAGGAGCTTGGCCTGTTCCCGAATGGCCGCTACAAGGATCAGGTCGATGCGTCCGCGATTGCGTTCATGCGGCTCGCCAAGTCTAGGCGCCCGACACCTACCCTCCGCGCTCTAGGCTAGTCAACCCCTATCGGTTACACTAACGAGCACGAACGGGCGCGCGCGCCTCACCGAAACCGTTAGGAGCCGACATGGGCGCCAAGAAGCGAATCAACATCGGGCCCGACCAGATCGTCACCTTTGCTGATGCGACGGTCACGAGCAGCGCGGCCGTCGTCATTGCCGAGCGCCCTGACCGGGATGCGGCCATCGTCACCAACACCGACGCCTCCGTGGCGATTCGGGTCGGGGACTCTGCCATCACGTCGAGTCGCGGCATCAAGGTGGGCGCGGGCGAGTCGGCCACCCTCTACACGACTGCCGCCGTCTACGCGATCAGCGAAGGCGCCGACGTGACGGTGGCGCTTGCCGAGACGAGATTCACGGCATAAGTGCTGACCTGACGATTTAGGAGAGGCGCCCGGTGCCGAGCCGTTCCATCAGCCAGCTCACGTCGACCGTCGTCGGGGTCAAGCGCGCCTCGGGCATTCCGGTGGGCATCCCTGGGCTGGGTTTTGGCGTCGAGCCTCCGACGCCCCAGGCCCCGATCATCGCGTCCGTCACGATCTCCGGCGGCACGCTGGTGGGCTCTGTCCTGTCGTCGTCTATCTCGTACACGCAGGTGCCCATCCCGTCCGCCACGCCGACCTATCAGTGGGACCGCGACGGCTCGCCCATCAGTGGCGCGACCTCGGCCAGCTACACGCTCGTGGCGGCGGATGCGGGTGCGGCGATCACGCTGGATGTGAGCGTCACCAACTCCGAAGGCTCCGACTCCGACACCTCCAACACCATCAACGCCGCCGCCCTCGCCGTGCCCAACATCTCGGGCGTGCCGACGATCTCGGGCACGCTGTTCGAGGGCAACACTCTGACGGCTACGGCTGCCAGTGTGACCGGCAACCCGCCGCCGGCGACGACGTGGCAGTGGGAACGCGACGGGACGCCGATCAGTGGGGCGACGAGCGCCACCTACACGCTCGTCAGCGCGGACGGAAATACCGACATCACCGTCGTGCAAACGGAGACGAACTCTCAGGGCACCGACGACGCCGAGAGCGTGGCGAGCACCATCGAGGCTGCGCCGGTCATCTCTGGGGTGCCGACGATTTCGGGCACGCCCAATCTCACCGAAACCCTGACCGCCTCCGCTGCGTCCGTTACCGGCACGCCTACGCCGACGACGACGTGGCAGTGGGAGAGGGACGGGGCGCCTATCTCGGGCGCGACCTCCTCGACGTACACCATCGTCGAGGCAGACCTCGGCACGGATGTGACGGTGGTGCAGACCGAGACCAACACGTCCGGCGGGCAGGTGCGGTCCGACTCGGCCGAAAGCGCGGCCACGAGCATCAACACCGCGCCGTCTATCTCCGGTGTGCCGACCATCGCAGGCACCGAAGAGGTGGGCCAGACACTCACGGCCACGGCTGCATCGGCCTCCGGCACTCCGACGCCCACTACGTCGTGGCAGTGGCAGAGATCGGCCGACGGCTCGACTGGCTGGGCGGATATTTCCGGGGCGACCTCGGCCACCTATACCCTCGTCAGTGCCGACGAAAATGAGTACGTCCGTGCAGTCCAGACCGAAACCAATGCCAACGGCACCGACTCGGCGGCTAGTGCGGCGAGTGGGCAGATTGCTGGGGGTCTTCCCCTCGACACCGTAACCTCCGCCGTCCTCGCCTTCTCCACTGCTCGCAAGCTCCGCACCGCCTACACGGGCGACGCTATCCGCGTGCGCCGGTCTTCCGACAATGCCGAGCAGGACATCGGGTTTGACGGGTCGGGCAATCTGGACGAGAGCGCGCTCACGACGTTTGTCGGGGCGAATGATGGGTTTATCACGAAAATATATGGGCAAGTCGGGTCGGTAGATTTGGCGCAGTCGACAGCGGCCAATCAACCACAGATTGTCAGCAGTGGATCGGTTATCAAGCAGGACGGAAAACCTGCCGCCGATTTCGGCGGGNTGGGCAACCCGNNCACTGGCNTTGGAAATCTGCGTTATTTNGACGCTGACGCCGCTTCTACTCTTTCGCAGCCGAATACTGTGTTTGCCGTGCATAAGTTTTTGAGCGCCGCNAGCACTCAGGTTTTGTTCGATTGCGGGTCTGGGGACAGAANCTCAATCGCCGCAAACGCCACCGAATACCTAATGTTTTCCGGGTCAATCNCGAACAGCGGCATCGCTACCGATACGGACGCGCACGTTTGCACTGCGCTGTTCAATGGCGCTTCCTCGCAAGTATGGGTGGATAACGCCGGCTCTGGAGCCATCAATCCGGGCTCGGATGGGCTAGGCACGTTCCGAGTGGGCGCAAATTTGACGCCCGGCTTTTCGCTGTCTGGGACGCTGCCAGAGATCATCGTGTGTGACGCTGATGAGTCGGGCGCGACACGCTCTGCGCTTGAAGCGAACCAAGCCGCCTTCTACGGGATCACGCTCGCATGATCCTCCCCCTCGCCCACCCCACCATCGAATACGCGCAGGCCATGAGCGCCGCACTGTGGGCGCTGGCTGTTCCGAACGCCACGGGAGCGACCCGCTACGCGGTGGGCTGGATCACGCACCCGACGACGGGCGACGTGGCCCTGTCCATCCCCGACACCTATCGCCAGCGCGTCGCGCCGAGTGCCGACATCGCTGCCTTCGTGGCGCTACTCCCGATCCCGCAGGGCGAGCGAGACGACCTTGCCGCAACGCTGGAGGCCGCGCGAGGTAATACCCTGACCGTGGCCCAACTGCTTCCGCCGACCCTCGCGGCGCACGCCCTGACCGACGCCGAGGCGGATGCGGCCGGCTGGTTCCCGGAGATGGAGCTATGACCCTCATCGACGTCCCGGCCTCGGAGTAAAGGCATGGCTAAGACCCCCCAACAACGCCGCCTCCCGATCAGCCAGGCCATGACCGAGCTGGGCGCGGCTGGCGAGTCGTCCAGATACGGGCTCGACCGCGACGAGTTCCTGCCGGAGCTGCGCGGCTCGCGCGGCATGCGGAAATATCGCGAGATGGGGGACAACGATCCCGTCATCGGCGCGCTGCTCTATGCCATCCAGATGATGCTGCGGGCCGTACCGTTCCGGCCGGAAGCGGCTGACGATTCCGATGAGGCGAAGGAACTAGCCGAGTTCACGGAAGACGTATTCGACCACATGGACCATAGCTGGGACGATTTCCTGTCTAGGGCGCTATCGTTCATCCAGTACGGGTTCAGTTACTTCGAGTGCGTCTACAAGCGCCGTCCTGACGGGTTCGTCGGGGTGCGCAAGCTCGCGTCCAGACCGCAATCGACGCTGCATAGCTGGGCCTATGACGACGCGAATGAGCTGATCGGCATGGTGCAGTCCGTACCGGGCTCGTCCAAAACGGTCACGATTCCGCTGGCGAAATCCCTCCACTTCCGCACGACGACGCAGACGGATTCGCCCTCCGGCCGCTCGGCCCTTCGCTCCGCATACCGCGCCTACTACATGGCGACAAACATCGAGAACATCGAAGCCATCGCCATCGAGCGGGAGCTGAACGGCCTGCCGCTGGTGCGAATGCCTGCCGAGTACATGGTTGCCGACTCCGGCCCGATGAAGACGTTCCGGGACGAGATGACCCGCATCGCCCGCGACGTGAAGCAGGGCGAGCAGTCCTATCTGGCGATCCCGTCCGATTACTACCCGAACGAAGACGGCTCCCTCTCGAATAACCGCATGGTCGAGTTCGAGCTGATCGCGTCGCAGGGCTCCCGCGCCATTGACACCGACGTGCCCATTAAACGCTACCGTCAGGACATGGCGCGGACGGTGCTGGCCGATTTCATCATGCTCGGGCAGTCGGACAAGGGAAGCTTTGCGCTGTCCAAGTCCAAGGCCGACCTGTTCCTCCGCGCCCTCGAAGGCCACGCCGAGATGATCGCGGGCGTGCTGAATCGTCAGCTCATGCCGCGCCTCTGGGCGCTCAACGGGTTCAATCCCGACCTCATGCCGACCATCGTGCCGGGCGCTGTGGCTCCGGCAGACCTGACCGAGCTGGGCGACTACATCAAGGCGCTGGCTTCGTCGGGTTACACCATCCTCGATGAAGAAACCGAGACGGTGCTGCGCGAGGCCGCTGATCTTCCGACGGATGGGATGGGGAGCGACCCGGATATGATGGGGATGGGTGTTCCTGACGAGACCGCTGAGGGGGGGCAGTGATGCCTGACCAGCCTCGCGCGGCCGATATGGACGTGTCTCAGGTGGCCTCTAAAGAGGGCCTGAACGGCGCACAGATTCGGGCTGTGCTGGACGTAGTGGGCCAGCGCAATGACGGACTCATCGACGACGAGGCCGCCATCGAGCTGATGGTGGCCGTCGGCATGACTCGGGCCAGCGCCATGAGGGTGCTCTGATGCTCGACTTCCTAATCGCCTGCCTGACCTTCGTCTCCCTCGCCGCGATCTGTTTACTCATCGCGGTCGAGCTCGAGCGGTTCACCCGAGGCCACAGGTAAGGCATGGCATCCCGCGCCGACATCCTCGCGGCCATCGAACGCGCTCACGACGGGAACGCACGCAAGATCGCGCGTGCGCTGCTGGATGCGTTCGAGAGCATCCGTGAGGCACTGTCGCTGTCGGAGCTTGAAACGCTATTGCGCGAGCGGCCGGGGCAGGTCGTGCGCCTGATCGACACCCTCCCCATCGAAAACCTGTTGGCGCCGGCTGCTGCCGAGATTGCGGCGGCTGCTTTTGTCGGGGCTGAGCTGACGGCATCCCTTCAGGCGCCCGTCCGCAACCCTGCCGGGCAGGCGGTCAACTTCGTGTTCAACGTCGCCAATCCGCGCGTCGGGCCGTATGCCGAGCGGGTGAGCGGCCAGCGCGTCAGGGAAGTCTCGGAAGGCATCCGCGCACTCGTCCGCGACATCGTGCGTACCGAGGTGCCACAGGGCATCAACCCGCGCGACACGGCGCGGCGGATTCGGGGCAGCATTGGGCTGACGGCGCGGCAGGAGCGGGCGGTGTCCAACTTTCGGCGGATGCTGGAGACGGGAGACCGTCAGGCGCTGGATCGGGCGCTACGGGATAAGCGGTTTGATTCCTCCGTCCGTCGAGCCATTGCCG
>JGI11705J14877_10002288_pt1 | contig 10409 bp, 10 predicted proteins | sample Etolaghawater15m_FD_14877 | JGI IMG/M metagenome (IMG submission 14877) | reverse complement strand
TATGGAATCACTTAACTCTTTTATAGCTGTAGGTTGATCTCCAGCAGGAGAATATTCTGAATTTACTTTAAATAGGGCTTCTTTTTTCATTAGTGAAATTATAGCAGTTAGTTCTAAATATTAGTGAAATGGACTGTTATAGAGTTATTTTCTAAGGATGTGACTGCCATAATGCTTCCGAAATATTATTTTATTGGTTACTACGAACTAGATAAATTTAAACTATTTTTAGTCATAAAAATCATGTATTTAAATATAGGCTGGTTTTAAAATCATTGGATTATATATCAAAGCTCCTTTTTTTAGGTTACTATAGCTTATTTTAGAGGATTGGTAAAATAAATAAATCACTTTTGTAGCAATTTTGTACTACAATGTGTTATTAGATAGTAAGGAGTAGATATTATGTCTTTAAATGCAACAGTAAGAGCTAGGGTGGATGAGTCTTTAAAGGCTGAGGCAGAAAATATATTACATGAGATAGGTTTAAATACATCACAGGCTATAAATATTTTTTTAAAAAAAGTTGTAGCTGAGCATGGTATACCATTTGAATTGAAAGCTCCAAGTGCAAGATTAAAATCAGCTATGGACGAAGCTAAAAACAATGAAGGTACATATCATGATGATATAGATGATATGATGAAAGATTTAAAGTCTTGATAAAGTATCGTCTCTTTAAAACTAATTCATTTAAGAGAAGCTACAAAAAGCAAAGACTCTCTGATGAAGAAGATTTAGCATATATTGATGTTGTGTACAATTTATTGTGTGATGTAAAGCTTGAAGACAAGTACAAAGACCATCAACTAAAAGGGAATATGAAAGACTTTAGAGAGTGCCATATTAAACCTGATTTACTGCTGGTGTATATGATAGAAGATAATGTCTTAAAATTAGTAGATATTGGTTCTCATAGTGAGCTATTTAATTAGACCTATTAATATCTGAAATGCAATTAAATGAACTCTACTCAAAATTAAACTTTCTTGAATCTCAAAAACAATCGATAGAGCAAGAGATACTAGAAACCAAAAAAATAATAGAAAAACTATCTCCATTCACTAAACAACAAAAAATATCACTTTTCAGATCACTCTTTATAGCAAGAGAAGATGTATATCCAACTTACTGGATAAGTAAAGATGGAACTAAAAAAGGATATTCACCAGCTACTTATACCTTTAGAGGTCAAGACTATATCCCTATTGATGATAATATTATACAAAAACATTTGGAAGGAAAAATAAGGTTAGGAACATATGCCGTAGTAAATCAAACTATGGCTAAATTTTTAGTCATAGATTTAGATAAAGCAAGTTTTATCCAAGATACTAGAGCTATATATGAAATTTGCAATGAGTTGAGTATAACACCTCTTATAGAACTTTCAAAATCTGGAAATGGTATCCATATTTGGTTTTTCTTTGAGACTTTAGTATCGGCAAGTAGTGCTAGAAAGCTTGGAGATATTTTAGTTACTAAAGCTATGGATATAGCAAACAGTATAGATATGAGTAGCTATGATAGAATGTTTCCAAATCAAGATTTTGTAGCTCCGGATGCACTGGGTAATTTAGTTGCACTACCTTTGCAGTATACATCTCGAACTGAAAATAAAACAGTATTCATAGATATTGACACAATGCAACCGTATCCAGACCAATGGAATATTTTAAAAACTGTATCAAAGATATCTACCGTAAAGCTATCAAACCTTTTGCAAACTAATATAGTTCAAAATACAAATGAAATAGACTCTCTTATGCCATGGGAAATAAAGCGAAACATACCTATTTCATTTCCAAAAACTACTAAAGCAGTTATACACGAAGCTCTTTATATTGAAAAGATGGAGTTATCCAAAACATTATTAAATACATTGCAAAGACTAGCGTCTTTTACTAATCCAGAATTTTATATTCGCCAAAATCTAAGAAAGTCAACTTTTAACACTCCACGAATTATTTCATTGTCTGATACAAATGAGAGATATATTATTTTACCTAGAGGGTTGATTGGTAAAGTTCAGCATCTTTTTGCATCTAATAATGCTTCTTTAGTAATTGAAGACAAAAGGTTTATTAAAAAAATAGATAAACCAGCTCTTGCAATTAAACTAAGAGATAATCAAAAAACAGCATATAGTAAAATACTAAAAAATGACTATGCTCTTTTAATAGCACCTCCTGGTTTTGGTAAAACAGCCATTGCTTCGGCTGTGATAGTAAAAAGAAGGGTAAATACGCTTATCTTAGTCCATAAAATCACTCTACTAGAACAGTGGGCTGAGAGATTAAGTGAATATTTTGAGATTGATAAAAAAGCTCTTGGTCAGCTTGGTAAGGGCAAAAAGAAATTAACATCAAATATTGATATAGCAATGCTACAATCACTTAAAAACAGACCAGAACTTATTGAAGATTATTCACAAATCATAGTAGATGAAGCTCATCATATTCCAGCTGTATCATTTGAAGTACCACTTAAAAAGTTTCGTGGTAAATATGTTGTTGCTTTAAGCGCAACTCCTAAAAGACAAGATGGAATGCATCCAATTATGTCTATGCAGTGTGGAGAGATAGTCCATGAAGTAAAAAGAGATAAAGAACAGACTCATATATTAAAAAGCGTGCGTACAAAATTTGAAGCCTATGAAGATGATTTCAGTATGATACTTGGGGAGCTTGTAGAAGATCATGGAAGGAATGAACTTATTATCGATGAAATCTCAAAACTAAAAGATAGAAAAATACTTGTAATTAGTGAAAGAATAGAACACTTAAATATTTTATATCAGGGCCTAAAAAGTAAAAATATAAAATCAACTCTGCTTTACGGTGGTATGGGTACTAAAATTCAAAGAGCAGCTTTGAAAGAAGCTTATAGTGCAAATATTATTTTATCAACTAGTGGATATATTGGAGAGGGTATTGACTTTGCTCATCTTGATACAATTGTATTTACTATGCCAATATCATATCAAGGTAGAATTATTCAATATTTAGGAAGAGTTGGAAGAAGAGGTCAAAAATGTTTGGCAGTTGATTTTGTGGATGAAAATGTACCTATGCTTAAATCTAGTTTTACTAAACGAATGAAAGGTTATAAGCAAATGGGATATGAGCATGTTAGAGGAGAAAAAAGTTCTTTAAATTTATTTGATTAATTCCCAAGACGGCTGCCGATACGCTGCTGAAACTATCCTACTCAAAAATCTAAACCATTTAGACACAAACGGTTTTAACGCGCTCTATGCACTTAACTGGGGGTGCATGTAAGCTAGCGGTCGATTTTTTATTACAAATATACAATAAAATTATATTAAACCATGCTCTCTTAAAATATTTAGAATAGTTTTATCATCTATACTTTCAAGTTCATTTTTAGAGTATATGCTCATAAGGTATAAATTATTATTTGAATCAATATAATAGTAGATGATTCTGAAGCCACCGCTTTTACCTGTTGGAATTGAACTATTTGCTAATCTGATCTTATAACATCCATGACCTAGTTCTATTCCAGATTTAGGATTACTTAATAATTCTTCTCTTAATGATCTTAAATCATTTGGAAGCTGTTTATAGCTTTTGAAAAGTCTTTTAACATCTTTGTCAAAAGGACTAAGAGTTTTTATGTTCAAGTTCATCAATCAACTTATCTAATGATTTTAAAGAGTCTGAATTATTACTATCTAGTGAACTTTTTAGTTCTTTACATCCAGTGTTAAAATCAGAGTAAAACATATTAGCTTTTTGCTCACTGATATATGATGCAATAGCTTCAATAATCACATCTGTTCTATTGATAGAAAATTGATTAGTAAAAGCATCAATTTCTTCTACTAAATATTTAGGTAATCGTAAGCCAACTTGTTGCTTTTCTAATTGAGATATAGAGTGCATAACACATTCCTTTATATAAGTATGTTTTACAATAGTATATAATATATATAAGAAAATGTCAATTTAATGGAGTTGATAATTATAAGGATAGCTGCGAATACACTGCTGAAACAATTCTCAAAGAAAATCTAAAATTCTTCAACACCTTAGTAACAAAGGTTTTGAAATAGGTCTATGCACTTAACTGGAAGTGAATGTAAGCCTCAGGCTGATAATAATCATAATAAGAAACAAAGTACTCTACATGAGTGTTTGGAAAAAAACTTCGAAACTCAGAATACAACTGTGCCGCTAAAGTTTTGTTATGTGTCATAATGATAGTAGGCATCTTTACATTTTCTATAACACGCGCCATAGTGTGTGTTTTACCACTACCTGTAACACCTTCAAGGGTTTGATAACGATTCCCTTTTAGAATACTTTCTGTAAGGTCAGCTATCGCTTGGGGTTGGTCTCCGGTTGGTTCATATGGTGAATCTTCTTTAAAATTTGCTTCTTTTTTCATTAGTGAAATTATAGCTAAATGGTAATAATAGAGTGTATTTTGGATATTTTTTTCCTCCATAGTTTCTCCATAGTTTTTTCATAGACTTTTAATCAATTAATCAATTAATCAATTACCTAAATGAATTGACTTGATTAATAAATAATGAAAAAAGGAGTAAGCAATGTTTCTTACTAAATACAATCCCCTAAAAGAGTTAAGTGAACTAGAGAGAAAGATAGAGAGTCGTTTTCCCTCTTTAAGCAGCAGTTTTCCATCTGTAAGTTTTGAGAGTGATTTGATGGGTTTTTTACCAGTGGTAAATACAAGAGAAGGCGAGTTTGCTTATCATGTTGAAGCAGATATTCCCGGTGTTGAGAAAGAGGATATAAAAGTGGATGTTAAAGATAATGTTTTGACAATATCCGGAGAGCGTAAGCATAAAGAGGAAGTTAAAAAAGAGGATTATTATAAACTTGAAAGCAGTTACGGAAAGTTTGAGAGAAGTTTTACTCTTCCAAAAGGTGTAGACACTGAAAATATTCAAGCATCTTCGGATAAAGGCGTACTTGAAGTGACGATTCCAAAGTTAGAAACTGAAGTTGAAAAAACTAAAAAAATTGAAGTGAAATAGTTTCAATAAAAAATGACGGAGTGGAATATGAAAGAAGATTATCTAAAAGTTATCCTGGTACTACTTATAGCAGTCATAGCAATTCAGGGGTATTACTTGTACGATATGAGTTGTTCAAAAAATGCTAAGGGTGAAGTTTCTTTTTATTCGAATCAAAGAGCACCTTTGCTTTTTGATTCGATGGGTTCTATAGATAGTTTTTTTGATGAAAATAAAAATCCATTTATAGAGATGGAGAGATTACGACGAAAGATGGAAAGTAATTTCAGGGATATAGAGAATTACTTTCAGGCCATTCCCTCATTTAATAAGTTCACTTTGGAATCTTACCGCACTCCGCGGTTTGATATGAAAGAACAAGGGGAAAAGTACATTATCACTATGGAAATCCCTGGTTCTTTAAGCAATGCTATCAAAACTAAAGTGGAAAATGGGAGTTTATCGGTAAGTGCAAAGATCTCAGAAGAAAAAGATGACAACAGTACAAACTATTACCGTCATGAACGTTATGCAAGCACTTACAGACATGAAGTGACCTTACCGGCTGATGCGGATGCTGGTTCATTGCAAAAAGAATATAAAGATGGCTTGTTGATTCTAACTATAAATAAGAAAAATCCTTAGAATATAAAGAATAAACCTATAAAAGATTTACTAAAAGTAATAAGCTTAAGTTTAATGGTAATACTTGCTATAGGGATGGCTACAAAGCTTACATTTACGGAATACACAGCTGAAAAAGAATCTTCCCCTTGTTTTGTGGTAGGTAAATATACGCATGAAAAAAATCTATTTTTAAATTTGACATAAGTATAAAAAATGATGTAGGGTGGAGTATTTTTATGAAAATAGCAGATGAATGTATGATAAGAAAATCAGAGTATGATGCTGTTATATTTGATCTTGATGGTGTTATCACGCAGACGCAGCAGATACATGCCAAAGCATGGAAAAAAACATTTGACAAATTTTTAAAAAAGAAAGCAGGTAACAGTGACTTCAAACCTTTTAACATATCTAAAGATTATTTTCTTTTTGTGGATGGAAAGCCAAGAGATGAAGGTATAGAGAGCTTCCTTGCTTCAAGAGATATAAAGCTTCCTCAAAGAACAGCTTCTGATACAACAGAGATAGATACAGTCAAGTCTTTGGGAAATTCTAAAAACAACTATTTTTTAGAGTTTGTATCTGATGGTGTTCAAACGTATGAAGGTTCTATGGAACTGCTTTTAAAATTAAACAACTTCGGTTTTAAAACAGCTGTGGTGTCTTCGAGTAAAAACTGTAAATATATACTGCAATCTTTCAATCTGAACTCTCATTTTGACACCATAATCGACGGTCTTGATCTTCAAAGCTTGGATTTAAGGGGAAAACCTGAACCTGACCTTTTTTTAGAAGCACTTAAGAGGATGAATGTTCTCCCAGAAAGAGCGGTTGTGATTGAAGATGCCATAGCCGGAATCAGTGCAGGGAAAAAAGGGGGCTTTGGAAAAGTCATAGATGTGCAAAGATATAAGCACTCAAGAGCATTGAAAAAGTCTCGAAGTGATTGTGTTGTCAAAGATCTCAACGAGATAGATATCCAAGCAAAAGCAACAGAACTTCCATCTGCCTTAAAAGCATTTAAAAAGATAGAACATCAATTTAAAGATAAAGAAGTGGTGGTGTTTTTTGATTACGATGGAACACTGACCCCGATAGTCCCTCACCCTAAAGACGCAATCTTAAGTGAAGCCATGAAAAACACACTTATAAAACTCTCAAACCAGTGCACATTGGCAGTGATTAGCGGAAGAGGTCTCAATGACATTAAAAGTTTAGTCGGCATTAAAGGGATTCATTATGCCGGCAGCCATGGTTATGAGATAGAGGGTCCCTCTATAAAGATGGAGTATGAACCGGCTTTGGAGTTTGTCGCAATCTTTGATGCTTTAGACAAAGAACTTATAAAACAGTTGGAGAGTGTCGAGGGAGTGTTTATCGAGAGAAAAAAATTCTCTATCGCTCTTCATTATAGAAATGTATCTCAAAAAGAGGTGCATTTGGTGGAAAAGGCTGTAGATGAAGCGCTAAAAAAACACCCTAAGCTTCGCAAGACTTACGGTAAAAAAGTGTATGAACTGCAACCTGATTTAGATTGGAATAAAGGTGAAGCCTTAGAATGGATTATAGATGCCCTTCATATAGAAAAACAAGGAAGCAAAATATTTTTCTTAGGCGATGATATTACGGATGAAGATGCATTTGCTTCAATCAAGACCTATGGAATAGGAATCTTGGTGGAGGCAGATGAAAGAGATACAGGTGCTCAGTATAAGCTAGATAATGTGGCTCAGACTTTTCGCTTCTTAGAACTTTTGTCTTCTTCCATAGAAAAAGGGAATATATGGTCTTTAACATATGACTCTTATATGCCTAGGGAGGAGAAACTAAGAGAAGTTCTTTGTGCTTTGGGCAATGGCTATTTTCTTACACGGTCTGCCTCTTTAGAATCACATTCAGACACAGTGCATTATCCGGGAACATACCTCTCAGGCGGATATAACAGACTCAAAACCAAGATACAGGGGAAAACTGTTATAAATGAAGATTTAGTGAATTTTCCAAACTGGCTGAGTTTAAAGTTTAAGATTGAAGAGGGAGCATGGTTCAGTGTCGATGAGACGACGATTCTCCTGTTTCACCAAGAGCTGGATATGCAAGAGGGAGTGCTTCATAAACTTATACATTTTAGCGATGCAAAGGGGAGAGAGACAAGGCTTGTCGAGAGACGTTTTGTAAATATGGCTTCTAAGCATATTGCTTCCATTGAACTTGCAATAACACCTATCAACTGGGAAGGAAAAATCGAGATAGAGTCAGGTATAGATGGCAATATAAAAAATGAAGGGGTTGCGCGTTACGCCGCTTTAAGCAAGCAGCATCTCAAGTGTATAGAAAAAAAGTTTGACACTGAGATGATATTTTTAAAGATGCAGACAGTGCAGTCAAACCATATTGTATCGATGGCGGCGAAGACAAAACTGTTTTTAAATGCTCAACTGCTTGATATCAAGGCTGACTTTATAGAAAAAGATTCCTACATAGCGGAGTATTTTGTTGTTGCATCTATAAGTTCTAAAGATCATTTTCAAATTGAAAAAAATGTATCGCTTTACACATCAAAGGATACAACAGTGTCCAACTCTTATCTTGGAGCTAAATCATCTTTAGAAAATATAGACAGGTTTGAGAATTTACTCTCTAAACACAAGGTGGCTTGGAAACACCTTTGGAAATATTTTGATATAGACTTGAATCTTAGAGATATTCAAAAGGATTATTTTGTAAAAAGAGCAGTGCATCTTTATAGTTACCATCTTTTACAAACTGCTTCTGTTCATAACATAGATTTGGATGTAGGTATTCCAGCTAGAGGATGGCACGGAGAGGCTTACAGAGGTCATATCTTTTGGGATGAGATGTTTGTATTTCCATTTTTCAACTATAGGCTTCCCCAAATCACACGTTCGCTTATGCTTTACCGTTACAGAAGACTCCCTGAGGCCAGACGTGCTGCATTAGAGTATGGATACAAGGGTGCAATGTACCCATGGCAGAGCGGAAGCAACGGTGAAGAGGAGACTCAGACAATACATCTCAATCCAAAATCCAAGAGATGGGTGGATGACAACACAAATCTTCAAAGACATATCAACTCCGCTATTGTCTATAATATCTGGCAATACTATCAGGTGACCGGAGATGGTGAATTCTTATCTTTTTACGGTTCGGAGATGATATTTGAGATTGCAAGATTTTGGTCTAGTATAGCCACTTACAATAGTTCCCAAAAGAGATATGAAATACTCGGTGTGATAGGACCGGATGAATATCATGATGCATATCCGGATGTGCAAACACCGGGAGTGAATAACAATGCCTACACCAATATTATGGCTGTATTTGTCCTCAACAAAGCAATAGAACTGCAAAAAATACTTTCACCCATTCACTATATTGAGCTGTGTGAAAAACTGCAAATCGAAAATACTGAGATACAAAGATGGGAAGATATCCGGACAAAAATGAAGATACATTTTCATGAGGGCAATATTATAAGTCAGTTTGAAGGCTATGAAAATCTTCAGGAACTTGACTGGGATGCTTATCGTGCTACGTATGGCAATATTCAGCGCTTAGACAGAATTCTTGAAGCTGAGGACAATAGTGCCAACAACTATAAGGTGTCTAAACAGGCAGATGCACTCATGCTTTTTTATCTTTTTTCAGATGAGGAGTTGAAAGGTCTGTTTCACCAACTAGGTTACAGGTTTTCCAAAGCGATGCTTCAAAAGAATGTCAAGTATTATCTCAAAAGAACCTCAAGCGGTTCTTCTCTGAGTCAAGTGGTGCATGCCTGGGTCAGCACAAGAAGCAATAAAAAAGAATCATGGAAATTTTTCAATGAAGCACTGCTGACAGATATAGCAGATCTTCAAGGAGAGACCACTCCTGAGGGTGTGCATATCGGCGCGATGGCAGGTTCCATAGATATTTTGCAACGTTGTTACACCGGACTTGAAGCAAGAGAAGATGTTTTATATCTAAGTCCCACTCTTCCTAGAGAGTTGCAGGGGATTAAACTCAAACTGCATTACAGAGGACTGTGGCTCAATACTCAAATATATCATAAAAGAGTTGTGATTGAAACGCAGAGTTCAAATGCAGATGCAATAACGATGAACATAAAAGGTGAAATCTTTAGACTTTGCAGCGGTGAAGTCAAAGAGATATATTATAAAACTAAGTGAGAGGAGAAATAAAATGCGAGATATGAATACCAGAAGATTGATTGTCGTTTCAAACCGTTTACCGTTTGTGGTGAAAAACACTATTGACAATGTGTATGAATTACATGAGTCAAGCGGCGGACTTGTCACTGCTATGACACCCATACTCAAAAGGGATGGCGGTGTCTGGATAGGTTGGGCAGGGGATTACAAAGAAGAGAATGTGGATGTTGAGGGACTTTTAAAACAAGAATCTAAAGATTTAAATTATAGCTATAAGCCTGTGGATATAAGTTTACGTGATTATGAATTGTATTATAAGGGTTTTTCCAACGAGGTGCTTTGGCCATTATTTCACAATGTGCCTGTGTACTGTAAATTTGAGCTTAAGTATTGTAAAGCCTATCAAAAAGTGAATGAAGACTTTTCCCATGCAATTATGGATGAACTAAGGGGCGATGATTTTATATGGATACATGATTACCATCTTATCCATACAGCGGAGGAGCTACGAAAGCAAGGGGTTGCAAACAATGTGGCTTTTTTCCTTCATATCCCCTTTCCTCCATTGGAGACATTCAACCGTATGCCATGGCGTCTGGATATAA
>JGI11705J14877_10002287_pt1 | contig 10412 bp, 12 predicted proteins | sample Etolaghawater15m_FD_14877 | JGI IMG/M metagenome (IMG submission 14877) | reverse complement strand
TGCTGGGCGGGCGTTGCAGCCGGGGCGGCGGGGGGCTGCGCCGGCGGCGACGCGACGGGCTGGGCGGGGGCCAGGCCGGACTTGACCAGCTTGACCAGGTCGGCTTCGGCCTTGGGGACGTCGACACCTTTGCCGAGGCAGAACACGGCGACGGCGGCGTCGACGGTTTCGTTGCTGGCGTCCATGCCGGAGATCACGCCGGCGGCGAACAACAGGGCGAGCGTTTGGGGCGAGTACTTCACGGCAGGATTCTCCTTGCGTAGGAAAGTTGGCGACGTAGAGTTGCCGGCTAGGCTGGTGAGAAAATCATTCCAGTCGGCAACGCGGTCGATCATGTTGGCTTGTTGGGCTTCGGCGGCGATCAACAGCCCGCCTCCTCCGAATCCGGAGCGGACGGCCGCTTCGGACACGCCGCGATTGCGGGCGACGTGCTGGACAAATTGCGAATAAAACGGGTCGATGATTTCGGCTTCCAGAGCGGCCCGCTTTTCGTCGGTCAGGACTTCGTGAGGCGTGCCCAGTTTTTTCAGTTCGGGCTTGGCAAGTACGGTGAACTTGTAGCCGATTTCGTCGGCGGCTTTGGTCACGTCGACGTGGGCGAGTAGCACGCCGATTGAGCCGACCATACTGCTCGGCGTGGCGATGACTTGGTCCGCTGCAGAGCCGACGAAATACGCGGCGCTAGCCATCATGCCATTGACGGCCCAAGCGGTGATCGGCTTCTTGCCTCGGGCGCGGTAGATCAGGTCGGACAGTTCCGCGCTTCCCTGCGCGGATCCGCCAGGACTGTTCACGCGGATCACGATGCGCTGCACTTCGGGGTTGTCAATCGCCGCTTGGAACGCGATGGCAAACCGCTCGGTTGATGTGCCGATGCGATACCAGGGCGACGACGGGGACATGACTCCGTGCAACGGGATAATGGCGGTTCCGTTGACGATCACGGGCTCGGGGTAGTCCGTGCCTTCGGATTCGATCAGCGGGGGCGCGGCGCTGGGTGAGTTGTAGGCGGCGAGCAATCGGTCAAAGTGGCCGGGCTCGATCGCCCACGCCTCGCGGCAGAGCGATTCGACGGGCGGCAAATCGGCGATGCCTTGGGCGTCTTGTCCGCCGAACCAGGGCAGTTTCCATTTACGCTTGGCCATCAGCGTTGCCTCCGTCGTTTCCTGCGTCTGTCGTTGTACGTCCCGGCGCCTGTCCGCCCCCGCTGGAAAAGTCGAGCGATAGCCGTAGAGCGGCTGCAATGTCGCGTTCGACGGCCAGTTGTCGGAGCACTTTGCGGTAGGACAGGTTGAGCAAGCCGCATTCGATCCGCAGTGTCGAGAGTCCGCAGGCGATCCTTGCCCGGGCGGACTCGACGTCCTCTTTCGGGTTCAAGTTTCGCAAGGGCGGACCGAGAACATCAAAATCCTCGAACACGTGCGGGGATCGCAGGTACTCGGCCATACTGACGCTTTGATAGCGGCCGAGGGCGACCTGTAGACGGTCGAAGGCTACGCGGGGGCGTACTGCGATCTTGCGACCTAACCCGTGGATGATCCTGAGAGCCATAGCGCGGTCGTCGTTAATCATGGCTCGCAGTGTGGCAAAGCTGGCGCCGGTCGGGTCTCCGGTGAATCGGTGAAAACTGACGCCGCCGGACATGGCGATCAGGTTTTGGATGAACTTGACGAAGGGGGCGACGTCCCGGTTGGGTCGGCTTGACTCGACGACTTGCACGTCTTCCTTTGTGCTGCACGTGGCGACCATGCCGGATCCCAAGCCGACGTCTTGCAAGCTGGGCGTGCCGTACTCTTCGGACTGAGCCCACGGGTACAGGCTGGTGTCTGTGGTGGCGTCGAAGTCAAGATCGCCGGCGGCGTCATCCTCTTTGATCAGTAACAGGGTCAGCCCGGCGGCCAATGCGGCCGATGTGAGTTCGTGACCTACGAGCCAATCGGCATCGCGGGCGGATTGCAGAGCGGCCTGGCCGATCGACACGCCGAAATGCTGCGAGCCGCGGGTGGACAGGTAGCTGTGGATCACCCGCGAGGCAGGGACGCGGCTGGACCGAGTCGACAGGGCAAAGCCGGCTTGGCCGTCGTCGTACGGGTGCGCGTCGTACAGCCAGTAGCCCACGGCCTCGTTGTCGGCGTTGTATTCGATGCCGTTACTGATCCGGTTGACGCCTTTGGACGCCGGGCGGTCTTTCGAGCGGTCAAGCTGTTCGGGCTCCAGTAACTGATAGCAGACAGGGGCAATGCCGTCAGGGTTTCGCTTGCGGCATTCGAGCCAGAGGCTATTACCGGAGCCGAATAGATCAAGGGCGCTGGTGTGCTGCATCTCGTACAGCGTTTTGCCGCGTTCGACGTCGGCCCAATTCTCCGACCATCGTTTGTGCCAGTCGTCGGACTCATCACCAAAGGCGAACAACGGGTGCCGTAGGATGTCGCCGGCCTCGGTGATCGGGACGTGGTCGATCGCTGCGGAGTAACAACTGATTCCCTCGCCGACGACGTGTTGGGCGAGCAAATTGACGAGCCGGCGCATGAGCGGCGCGTTCTCTGCCATCCATCGCATCCGACGCGTAACCAGGTCCCAGGATTCGCGCAGGCCGGAATCGGCGGAGCGGTGGGGCGGCTGGAAGTCGGCGTTCAAGCGGTTCAGCGCGGCGCCGACGTAGGGCGGGTGATAGGCTTTGGCGGGCGATCGCCGGGGCGTGGTGCTGATCCCCGTGGCCTGCGGCGTGGTGGTGACCTCGTGAGTCGTGACGCCGCATCCGGTGACGATCGTGCTGTGCATTGCGGCCTCGCTGCTGTGACTGACCAGGCTGAAGACAATCAACAGCCCGAGNCNGTAAATCTTNNTNAACCGGCCGCCGCGCCGCTGGGCGGCCAGTAGTTGCTTTTCGTAGGACTCTTCGAGCCGCCGGAGGTCGGCCAACTTGAGCATCTTGGCCCGGTCTCCGCCTTCATGCTCGAACTCTTCGACCTGCCCGTCCAAGATGGCGTCGATGGCGGTGCGGATCTTGGTGAGCCGAGCTTCGATCTGTGCGACTGTCTGGGCCACGGTGTGGGGTTACCTCGCGGCGCGGGACTGCTGGACAATGGCGGCTCGGCGGCGTTCTTGCTGCTTGCGGAGTTCGGTGAACGGCTTGTGCCGCCAGCCGCATTCGGGGCAGCGGTACATCCCGCGGGACCGCGGGACGGGCTCGCAGGCGACGTTACACCGTTGGCACATCAGGACGGCCGGTTGCTCTTCCGTGAGCGGTAGGGCGCTAGCCACTGGCCTGTCCGTGGCCGCTTCGGCCGTCGCTGTGTCGCCGTCAAAGTCGATGTTCTGCGGAGGCTTTGGTCTGGCTTTGGCCACGATAAAAAATCCTTGCGGTGCGGTAGCTTCGGATCGGGTGTCATCCGTGGCTATCGGCAGTCCAGCTTGTAATCTTTACAGAGGTTTCCCGCTCGCCGCGCAATCACGATGACGACGCGCAGCCGAAACAACCGCGTAAAATCTACAAACCGGTCAGGAAGAATTACCGAGCGGCGCGGGATTGCTTCGCAGCGGCGGCCGTGTTGCGGGGCTTCGGCCGGTGCTTGTCGGCCTTGGACCACTTGCGTGAATCCCAGCCAGGGGCGCCTGGTAACTGGTCGACAAACATATCGGCGAGGCAAACTTGGTTGACTTCGCAATCCCAGTAATCGTGACCGATGGTGGTGTCACGTTCGCGGAACTCCAGCTTCTTGCGGCCGTCTTTCCGCTTGACGATCGTCGGCGGTTCGTTGACCAATTGCTCCAAGTAGAAGCGGCCTTCTTCCTCGATGCCGGCCGGCAGCAACCACGCGCCGTCATGGTCCGCAGGTGCCTGGAATCGGTTGGCCAAGTCGCGACGATAGGCAAGAGAGTTGATCGACCAGAGTTGCAACCCGCCGGCGTACTGGGTCTTCTTGCCGTCCTTGTTCTTGCGGCGCGACTCGGTAACCAGGCTTTCCTTGTAGCGTTCGTCCGACATAGAACCGTCGCCCTGCACGGCTCGGATCCGGGCCGACGCCCCGTGGGATTGGATCCAGTTATGCACGTCCAAGATCCGATACTTCGCGTCGATTCCCAGCAACGCGACCTGCATCTGCGTACGCCCCCGCGGGTTCTTCCCGTCGACAGGCCACCACTTGTCTAGCACGGCCGCATTGAGCTGCAACAGGTCCGACTTGACCAGGTCCGTTTCGTCGCCGGCTTCACGGTCGAAGACAAACCAGTCGATCAACCAGGACTTTTTGGCGTGGCCCCACGCCCGAACCACGCAATAAACTTCCTCTTCCTGCACGTCACACGACGCCGTCAAGAACCACGCATCCGCAGGGACAACGCCGCGGATGGAATAGTCGCACGACAGCCGCTTGGCCAACTCCTGCCAAGTCGGCATAGACCCCTTGGTTTTGTGCGATCGACCGAGCCAGTTCTGAAAAAACTCAGGCAGCAATCCGCCGATGCGGGCCTTCAAATACTCCGCCGCGATGTCTCCCCACTTGGCATTGCTGTGAGCTGCCCACAACTGAAACCCAACGTCGCGCCGCCCACGTTTCGGCGTGCCGATCACCTTGCCAGTTTTGGGACTGATCGAACAACCAGCCGGCACCCATTTTCCGTTCGTGACGAATTCCCGTTTACGATCGTCGGTAATTTTGCATCCGGCAATGCAAACATAATGGGCCGTCTTTCTTGCCTCGTCAGGATCGACGAAGTTGCCGGACTCGTCGCACAACCCGCCCACGCCGCCGCGGTCTTTGTGCTTGCCTTCCGTGTGGACGAAAAACCGCAGCTCCTGATACAGCCCGCACACTGGGCACTTGGCATACCATCGCCGCCGATCCGTCTGCCGCTCTAACGAGTCGATCCGCGACGGCTCGGGGACCGGCGACGACTCACGAAAAATCAAGTGAGTCGGGAACGCTTTGACCCGCTGGGCTGCACTCTCAACAGGATCGCCAGCGTTGTGATTCGCGCTGTAGACGTCCAGTTCGGAGAGGAACACATATTTGCAACGCCGCCCACGCAGCCCCTGCTTACTGCCAGACCAGGACAAGTACACCCGCATCCCGCCGATGTTCAAGTACCGCAAATTCCATCGCCACTCAGGCGGAATCTGAAAGCCGCTTTCTTTCGCCAACGAGTAAAGCCGATCACGAAATTCAATCGTAGCCCGCTGATCCGGCAGCACAACCAGAGCCGACGCCGGCATGTACTTTGCCAAGAAAAGAATCAACGCGCAAAGCGTCAACGTCTTGCCGACTTGCGTTGACGCTGGAATCGTAATCGTCCGCGTCTCCGGATCAGCCGCCGCGCGCAACACTTCACGCCACCACGGCCGGTCAGTCAGATCGTACAGCCCCCGCGCCGCTTCGTGCTCTGACGACATGCGCACGTTTGCCTCGCACCATTCATCAGGAGGCACGCGTACCAGCGGCCGCCACGCGCGAGAGACGCGCCGCCGCAATCGAGTAAGAGCGTCGAAGATCATTCGTCAGGCGTTTCGGTTTCGTCGTCGTCGCCTGTCGTCAGGCGGCAAAGTTCGTCAAGCGCAGTGTCGCGCAACTGCTGAACTTTTCGGTATACCGATTGCCTAACCTTGACCCCAACGCCCGCAGGCAGCAACGCGACGACTTCATCCTCCAACGCGCCCAACACGGCCTTGGCGTTATTCACCACTTGCTCGCAGAACTGCCCCACGTCGTCGACGTCCGCTAATTTTTGGAGACGCAACGAAGCCGCTGCTTCCTTTTCTTCCAGCTCCAGCAATCGCACCCGCTTATTGATCGCCGCCAGTTCCGAGTCGTCGACGTCCTCAACAGCCGACCGGATCCCAGCCATCCACACGCGGATTTCCTCGACCGGAAAATGCCCATCCCTTCTCCCCGGCGAACCAGGCCGACCCGGAAAATCCGGCCGCGTCCCCATCCGCTGCAACACCCGCACGGGGTCCCGTCCTTCCATTCCCAGCTCGCGAGCCAACTCCGCCCACGTCCGCGCGACATTCGGCGGCGGGCGATCGACAGCCGCCTTTTTCTTCGTCCCCTTCTGGCGCGGGCGAACTGGCGTTTTGCGAGCGGCCTTTTTTTTCACCACGACACCCTCCCGCGAAACATGATGACGACGACACCCCACCCACCCGGCGCGCTAAAATCGCGCCATGCCATAGGCCGCGCGCTGGCCTCCAGAGCCAGGAAAGGACCCGTAGGGGGGCCTGTTTTTGTGCATTATCGACGGTGATTTGGCGGTGAAGTCCTAGCGGGCCAGCTTGGAACCCCGAAGCCGTAGCGGTTGGGGGTAATGTCCTGGAAAAGCAACAGCGAGCTAGGATCAGGCGTTGTTTCGGCCGAAACAGTAGCTCGCCATCAATTCATTCTACGGCTTGAGTTTTTAGTTAGCAACTGCTAAAATTGCGGCATGGTTACAATGACAACTCGCCTATATTCGACGTTTGTGGACAACGTGCGGGAACGCATGGCGGACCTCGAATTGTCGCAAAAACAACTTGCGGCGAAGATGGACGTTACGCCGTCTTATGTCTCGCAAATTTTGAGCGGTCATCGGCGGCCCGGCTTTGAAAGCCTAGACGCGTTCGCTGAGGCACTCGATGTACGACCAGAGGATTTGATCAGCGAAATGGCCAAAGCTGTCTGATCTGTGGTTGACAATCAATTTAGCAACTGCTAATCTATCGGGCGTTGACTCAAAGGGAGTCGACGCCCGTTTCTGTTGGTAAGCGAAACAGCGGGAAATACAGCCCCCGCCCTTCGAAACGCGGCGTTGACTTGGCGAGTCGACGACCGCGTTTTTCTTTGGATTTGGATTTCCTGCCTACGGATTCGCGTCGCATGGAGGCACAAAAAGCCCTCGGCGTGTTTCGCGCTTGCGGTGCGCGCCGACATGGAGCGGCAAGGATCGGTTGGGCTTGTTTGGTGGTTGGCGGCACTCGGAGTGCCGCTTCGTCTCCTTTGGTGCCTGGGCACGCTCGGAGCGTGCCCAGGCTGTTTTTCCGGTGGAGGTCGGTATGCCGTTGACGGATCGGGAATTGGCTCGGATGGAATCGGCTGGACAGGCTCAGTTGTCGCTGTTTGACGCGCCGCGAAAAACCCGGCGGGTCACGGTGCCCGGTGTGGCCGAGACGTCGCGGGACGCGGCGGACAAGGCCGAAGCGGCGGCCGGTTCGCAGATGGCGGCCGTGCTGGACGTGATCCGGGCCGCTGGCGAGCGTGGGGCCACGGCCGACGAGGTCGAGGCGGCAATGGGGATTTGTTCGGGCGCGTCGAGTGCCAGGATCAACAGGTTGGCAGAGTTGCGGAAGATCTGGAAAAACGGGGACCGACGAATTACGCGGCGCGGTGGAACGGCTTACGTGTGGAGGGCGGTAATCAAATGACTGGACACAACAAAGCGGCGTTGGTTTGCACGTGTGTCGGGTGGGCGACGTTCGTCAAGGTTTACGACTCGCCGGAAGCGGCTGTGCGGGCTGCTCTGTCGATGTTGGTGCAGCTGGACCTGATCAGCGTCATCGACGGCCAGTGGGCGGTGGATCGGGAATTGACCAGCAATCCGGCGGAGGCGTTGGAGTGGTATCAGGATTGCCTCGGGGCGACCGAGTACTTCCACGTGTTCCCGGTGATTGACTGACGCCACGTGTTCCCGGTGATTGACTGACGATTCCGTTTTGGGGTGTTTTGTGGGGCGTGCCGGCGGTGTTGAGCTGTGAGGGTGGGGCGATGGCGAGCGGACCGATAGAGACAGGACGGGAGGCACGCGACGGCCGCGGCGATGGCGGCCCGGAGGGTCTGCGACATGGACGCAGGGGACATCAAATGGTTTCCGTTGGATCGAGTAGTCAGCTTGGAACGCGCGATCTCCAGAGAATTGGAATCCACCAGAACAGCGAGGCGGAGGGATGCGGTAGCGTGTTTTCTCGGATTGTGCGGTCTTCGTTCCAGCGAGATTTCGCAATTGATTTTCAGGGATATGCAGGTCATCTACAACGAATCCAAGGGGGTCGATTACGGACTGCTGCGAGTCCGTACAACAAAGAAAGGCAACGACCGCACGCTGAATCTTCACGCGTCGCTTGTTTCTTCGATGCTGGGGTGGAACGGCTTGCGGAGCTTCAAGCCAAACGAGTTGATTTTGCCCAACTGTCACGGGCGAAAGGTGCGTCGCGATCAATTCAACAACACGGCAAAGAAAATCTTTGCGTGCCTGCTAGGCAATCTGCATGGCCTTACGTTTCATTCGCTTCGGCACACGTTTGCGATGCGAGCCTATGCGAAAACGGGAGACATTCGGCTTGTGCAGAGGAAACTAGGCCACACGGCTGTACGCACAACGGAGGTTTACGTCCGGAGCCTCGCAGAACTGCCAGACGACTGTATGCCAAGGGTTGCAGGTTGGGGCGACGGAACGCCAGACGATTATGGCGGCGGGCAGTCGGGCGACGGCGAAATGAATCGAGCGTTTACCGTGTTGTTTGCGGACGAATTGAAGGCCGGCTGATGATCGAAATCGGAGGCAAGAAAACCGTACAAAATATACATTTTGTACGGTTTTTGCGGGTTTAGCCCCCGTTGGCGGGGCGGATTTGGAATGGATTCAACTGGGCGATAGTGGGCGGGGTGGCGTTTATCCGTGGGTGTTGGGCGGCGGTGTAGCCGCCCGCCCCGCTCGCTTTTTTGACTCGATGCGAGGGAGCGCGACATGCTGGTGTTGACGAGGCGACAGCGGGAATCGGTGGTGTTTGATGTGACGACCGCGAGCGGCGAGCGGGTGAGTTTTTCGGCCGTGGTGTGGAGAGATGGAAATCGGTTGAAAGTCGGCATCGACGCGCCGCCCGAGGTCCACGTCCGGCGCGGCGAGTTGACAGAGGAGAAACGGGAGGCGGCAGAATCGCTGTAGGGCAATGAGCAAAACAGAAAGCGCCGACGCCGCTCCGGTGGACGGCATGGTTATCCGCTCTGTCACCAGACGTCAGGGAGACTTAACCGTCCGGGCAACGTGGCCAGATGGCCTGCGAATGATGTTTGGCAACAGTTACCGTAAATGGTGGGATCAGCTTGAGGAGTACTGCCGAATCTGCAAACGCGGCAGGCCAGCAGCTATCGAGGTCGCCAACGAACCTTGGATAGGCTACGGCGGCCTAAAGTGGTGTCCGTGGGAAGATTTTCAATCGCAGTTGGACATCGAGGCAGCCGGGCGATCTGTTGGCGAGTTTGAATTTCGGCCACCGAATCGGATTGAGGCGAACTGCCTCAAGTCCGTGTTCAGTTGAGCGGATAACGTAGAGCGTCACCGGGCCGCGTGTGACGCTAACCATCATCCATACCGGCATCGCGGCTCCGGTGGACGCGGATTGTTATGCAGAGGCATCTATTTCCTGACGTGCTCAATCGTACTGATTGTTTTGGCCGCAACCGCGAGCACATCAGTCGTGGTCACGGCGTCTGGTCGATCGCGTCTCACAGCCGAGCACTTAGCGTCGGCCGTGAAGAACGGCGCCTTGTCGTCATGTACGATGACGAGCGATACGCGGGCATCAAGACAGGCAAACCTTGGTCCGTCGAATTGCGACATTATTTGTTTATCCATGTGACGGTAGAGACGGGGTGGGGAAAATCAAAAATATCACGCCCATCAATTCACATGCGATACCGATCGTCCGAGCGTCGTTTCGCGAGTAGGGACGACGCGGTCGAATTCGCAGAGCGGCTAAATTACGTTTTTGAGCATATCAAGGCCGCGTCGGCATAACGCCCGCATTCACGGGGCCGCGTGGAAAGAGCCTCCATTGCGAAAACGCCTGAAACGCGGCTCCGTTGCATTGGATTGTTACCATGCCGATGGATCGAACCAAGTACGCAGACAATTGGGATGAGATAGCAGCCACGATCAAAGATCAGGCCGGATGGAAGTGCGAGCAATGCGGATTGCAATGCAGATTCCCCGGCGATGAATTTGACACGCACAAACGAACGCTCACCGTGGCGCACATCAACCACGTCGAGATGGATTGCAGGCCGGAAAACCTTGTGGCGTTGTGTCCGCGATGCCACCTTGCATACGACCATACGCGGAAAGTGATGCAACGGTTGGCGAAGAAACGAATCAAGTCCGTGGCCGAGAGCACGTTGTTCTAGGTACCACCGCGACTCGGTGTGCATTGCATTGTTATGTGGTGATTTATGGTTGATATACCCGATGCAAGAGCCGATGGAGTCTGTTGCGATTGCGAAAACAAGCCAGCCGAAACAACGGATGGTCGATTTTGTAAGAAGTGCCTGCGAAAGCGGATTCGCGACGACAATCCAATCACCAGCACGTTCAGCGATCAGCGTGGACGCAATGCTCGTTCGTCATCCGTGTTGGGCGGGTCTCCAGACATGCGTTCAACGGACGAG
>JGI11705J14877_10002286_pt1 | contig 10422 bp, 24 predicted proteins | sample Etolaghawater15m_FD_14877 | JGI IMG/M metagenome (IMG submission 14877) | reverse complement strand
CACGCAAGCCTTTCCGTCAACCTCTACCATCATGCTAACTTTTCCTATTTTCAAAATCTACCTCCAATAAAGCCCTGCATTATAACAATACGCTAGAGCCGACCAGAATAAGCTGCCTTTTCCCAAAGGCAATCCGTGGCTGGCGGCTCAGCTCAGGCGTTAGATTGAAAAGGCATCTTTGAGAAAGTTAATTATCTCAACCGCCTTATCCTTGTCGATATCCAGACTGGTTTCTGTGTCGCTGTGCCAGTGGTCCGCTGAATGCTCTATGTAGTCCAGATAAACATCCATGCTACCGCCGCTATAAACTGTGCTAGTCAAATGACATGTTGCACCAATCTCTACCTGTTTCGTTTCCATAATAACCCTCAATCTAACAAGTTAATAAAGACGGAGCCGTGATGCTCCGCCGTGTTTTCTGTAATGCCCGTTGCGGCCCGCTTATCAGGTCGTTATATTGCTAATCTACCTTGAGCGCGTTCCGCCTTGATGCGCGAGCAGGCAACATCAAAATAATGTTTTTCCTTTTCAACGCCGATAAATTTTTTTCCTAAATTCAACGCTGCTACTCCAGTTGTGCCGCTACCCATAAAAGGATCAAAAACAACATCCCAATCTCCGCGCACCTGCATCAAATAAGTCATCAAATCTATCGGCTTTCCTGTCTGGTGTAATTTCTCGTTTCCGTTGATCCTGCAATATACAACCCCATCCGCGCATAATCCGTCAGCCTTATGCCCTGTCAGCATCGGCCCAGCCGAACCAAGAACTACATATTCAACATTAGCCCTAAACCACCCTTTCCGCGGTCGTTGATCTTCTCCTTTGTGCCAAGGCACGACCCCACGGTAAACCCATCCAGCAACCTGCATTGCATCAATTACCGAAGCAATATTCCTCCAATCTATGAATGCACCAATAACTCCACCCTCATTTGTTATATCAAGGCATCCGCGCATCCATTCCGCGCACCATTTTTCAAAGCTACGCTGATCTCTGTTGTCGCCGCTAAAAGTCGCATAACTGCGAGTGGTTTCTGCTGTATGTTGGTATTTCTTGTCTGTTGTTTGAGTCCTGTCTGATCTATATGCCCCGCCTGATGAATATGGTGGGTCGGTTAAAATTAGGTCAACGCCTCCAACTAACGGGAAAACATCCAGGCAGTCGCCACAATAAAGGTCAGCTTTTTCTATCGTTACTTTTTCCATATTCTCAACCGTTCAAATCGCAATATAACAAGTAGTTGTTTCGGACGTTCCGCTGCGCTACACGCCGCAAAACATGGTCGTTGGGCTTCTAATATCCCGTTAGCTTCGCCATAACTTCAGACAAAGCCATTACGTCCTTCAATGTTATATCTCCATGTGGCTCAAATTCATCCATGTCGATATAAAACGACGGATTGCCACCATGCAATAATGACTGGCCCAATAGATTTATAGAGACATTGCCTCTGATGTACCAGTTCCCGTGTTTTGTAAATCCGTTATCAAGTAGCTCTTGATATGGTATTTTTATTTTTCCCATTATATTCTTCCGTAATGCTTTTTTAGCGATATCTTGACGCGTATGTGACGATTGATCGCGCAGTCCACAGAGAGCACTCAAACTTCTCCGCTATCTCTCTGTAGGTCATGCCGCCCTCTCTCAATTGACGCATTAGCTCTACGTCCTGATCTGATAGCCGCGCCTTATGATGGCGATCACCTGTAGGCCAAGGCACTATACACCTCCATCGTATCGCTTAGCAGAAACCCCAGCCTCTGCGAGAATTTCCTCCATAGTTATCTTTTGCGGAAAATCTGGCGCTTTTTTGCCAGCAGCAACACCCTTCAGCATTTCCAGATACTCAGCATCCAACCTCTGCTTTTCCTCATAAGCAAAGTTCATCATACTAAGATCATCACTTAACTCTTCACACAATTTATTCCAATCCATCAGTAACAGCTCCAGACATAATTTGTTTCAACTTGCGAACATTCTTTGCCGCTTCCTCATCGCTAACCACCTTCACTGGTGGCGGTAGAGTATCCAGACGGTGAGCCGCATGAGATCGCGCTGGCCTGCAAAGAGCGATGAATTCTGGAAGCGAAGGGCAAAATGTAGTGCCGCTAGTTCGCACAGACTCCAAACCTCGCAACAGATCATCATCTGAATACTTTTGCAGATCCCTAGCCCATTCTTCTGCCATCAAGTCGAGCATTGGATCGTTATCTTTGAAATTGTTAAATGAATTCGGAAATCTAACCTGCAAGCGCAAAATCAATCTGGATGCCCGTTTAATATCTCTCTCTGTAATCATTGCGCCAACTCCATCAGGCGGTTGAATCCAGTGCCTTTCTGCTTTTGGTTCTGACCCTCTCGCTTGTTCCAGCTTGCAAGAGCCATCCTCCAATTCTTCATTTTGTTTTTGCCCACCATCCAGCCGTTGCCCTCGTAGTGAAAAAAGAAGGCTTCAGGGTCCACACGGTAGAGTTTTTCTGAAACCTCTTGCTTAACCTCTTCTAGCGTTGGTGGCGAGAATCGGGGTTTACCCCCCTTCTTTTCTTTGGTTATTGGTTTATGGTTATTGGTTATTGGTTTATGGTTAGCATTGCCTTCGGATTGCGCTCGCAATGCGTTCGCATCATTACCCTTGCCCTTCAATGCTTTAACTTTATCCCATCTAGCCTTTGCAGAAGCTCTAGCCTTCTCACCTTTACTGTGAAAAGCATCAATCTCTAGTGAAACGCGCTTATTGATAAGACCCTCTGAGGTAGTCTCGAAGAACTCCTGCATTACAATCGCTATACAATCGCTATGCGAACGCATGTTAATCAATCTGGCTATCTGATTAACATCATCTGGGAGCGGTTTTTCGTGAAGATACAACCAATCTATCATCCTCCGGTAAGCTATATCTTCCAAAGGATCTAGGTGGTCGGTGTGGCTCTTGTAGTCGCCAATATTAAATTGGTAGTAGTGCATCAATCTCTCCTAGTAGAAATTGCCTAGATAAAAAAATGCGCGGCAGTCTGTCTAGGTTCAGAGGTTCGGGTTGCATTCCCTAGCCGCGACTAAAACATTATGACTTTTTTGACTGCTTTGCAAGCCAATTTTTCAGAATCTCATCCAGTTGACCAGACAAGGTTCTGCCATTTTTCTTTGCGAACTCTTTAAGCTGTGTCCACTTTTCGTCATCTACCTCTACATATTTTCGCGCCATAACTAATCCCTATTTCAGTTATTGTTAGTGAATGATATAGATCTATGATCTTCTGGTACGGGATAGCTTTCGACTTGTCGGAAGCAGGAGAGTTTTCAGCTATATGCTGTTTATCTAATCTAATCTTATCTAATCTAGTCTCTTCTTGCATGACTGCATCATGACTTTCACATGACTGAATCATGACCGCGTCATGACTATTAGAAATAACTCCTTGTTTTTTGACTCCATCAATGATTTTCCTCATTATCGGGTTGGATGTCATAGACTGATCCAGTCTTTTGGCCAGCTTTAAGCAGCTAATCACTCCATCCGTTGATTCAAACAACTCAAGATCAACCATTTTCTTCATTATGTCCATTGCTTTTTCTGGTGATAATCCAGTATCAAAAGCAATCACATCTGCATCATGCTCAAGCGAAAACGTGTACTTTTTCTCGTTCACATCTCCAGTTATCAACTCCAGACAGTACCAATAAAGCCCATACCCCTCTAGGCCATACGACATCATCAGCTTTTTTAACTTCGCGTCACGATGCGCGTCTGAGTCATGCTTAAACCACCTCATTGTGCTCACCGCTCAAATAATTCAAGGCACCATTAAGGCAACCAAACAAGTCTTTCGCCTCCACTTCATCCATCACAAAACAATGGATTACACCGTTCACATCAAAAGATAACTTAACCTGACTATCACAGCCTGTGACGCAGCACATGCCATCATAATCATTGGTTAAAAAGCAATCTGAATACATATAATCTCCTTTAGTGCTGATCTCTCCGGTAGGGATTCCGGTAAGCGGCACTGGTTGGTACAGTGTTTGATACGGTCGGAAAGACCAGCCCAAAGGAGACTGCTTTCCGCTCACTATGCGCTCCTACAGCGCGTAATTTCATTGTACAGCCTTATCTCTTTTCTTCAAGCCCTCCAGTAAAAAATTCAACTCACCATGAACAGTGCGGCCATTCCGCTTTGCTCTCTCTTTCAAATACTGCCATAACTCATCTTTCACATCTGCACATTTTCTCTTCATATCTATCTCCGGTTTGTGTGCTATACATTATACACGCTTTTAACCGCTTTGCTAAAAAAAAGTTAAAAAAACTTGTTGCAATCCTAAAATTAACCCGTATAATGCTAGTCATGGATGAGGCAATCATCCTATCTATAAACAAGGAGAAGATCATGAATACAGATATTCACAACCCAACGCCTGAAGATGAGGCCTCGATGGAGTCCTTTGCGCTTGAGGCAGAATGCAGAATGCTTGAGGCTGCTGAAAATGAGCAGCTTGAGCAGGAGTACATGGCCGAAAGCCTTTTGAATGAAACCAAGCTGCTGAACGATCAGCTTGCCTCGCTCTCTCTGGAGTCGCTTGTTGATGGCTCACTGTCTGATCTGGTGGTGACAACACGCCGCCGGATCAATGACAACATTGAGAAGATCCATGCCGCAACAGGCATGGAGCTCTGGGAAATCACAGAAGCCACCTACGCATAGGAGGAAAAGATCATGAAAGCAGTAACTAAATTACACAGCCGCGCCATTGAAGCTGGCATCTCATCAGTCGTTATCAGTCAACCAAAAGCAGGTGTGCGCAAGCATAGCTCACTCGGCTCAACTTACTCGGCATCAAAGGTTATCGTTCTGAACGGTATCCGCATGAGCATTGGGCAGGCTAAGCAGTACATAGCTGCAAGGGAGGCGTGATCATGGAAAAGCTCAATCAAGCACTCACCTCATTGAAGTGGATATATTCGCAGGCCGCTGGAAATCGCGGTATTGATGCAGAGATGGCGTGGGATGAGATGGCTCTGAAACTGGAGATTATATTGGATGAGATTCAAGCGGAATGCGAAAACCACTTCAACACCGCAGACTGGGAGATCAACAATGACTAAGCAAGATCGTGTCGAGATCACCCACAATATCGTGTTTGCCATCTCACTTGTATCAATCATTTTTTTGGGGCTAGCACTATGAATCCGCTTCAATACAATCCGCTGGATGCACTATTTCCAGACACTTTCAACCACACATTCCCACGTCCTGATAGCGTGGTCACGATAGAGGATGAGGGCGACCTGATCCACATCAGTCTCGGCGATGATGGCCTGACCCTTACGCCAGAAGAGGCGGAGGCAGTGGTCGCCAAGTTGGGCTTCGCATTGCAGGAGAGAGAGCAATGAAAACATCGACAGAAATTAACGAGATTGCATCCGCACTATCCAAAGCGCAAGCTGAAATGACTGGAGCAAAGAAAGCGGCAAACAACCCTTTCTTCAAATCCAAGTATTCAGACTTGTCTGAGGTAATGGCAGCTATCAGTACACCATTTGCAGAGCATGATCTGTCATTCGTACAGGGAGCAGAGTTTACAGAGGGTAACATCTCAGTAAAGACTAGAATCATGCACTCATCAGGACAATGGATTGAGTCAGATACCGTGCTCCCACCAACCAAGAATGACGCGCAAGGTTACGGTTCAGCTATCACATACGCCAAGAGATACGGCCTACAGGCTCTCGCTGGCGTTCCTAGCGTAGATGATGATGGTAATGCTGCGGTAGCTCATACAACCAAGAAAGCCGCTTACAAGCCCTCTCAGGCTGATAAAGAGCAGGTGAAAATCATTGGTGTAGCGCACCAGAATGGCGATACCGACAGTCTGCGTGACGAACTGAAGGGTTTGATCGGAGATCGTAAAGCATGGGTATGGAGCCAGCTTAGTGATGACTGCCATGAGTGGATAAAAGAAGTAATGGGAGCAGGGAAATGACAATTATCACAATCGACATCGAAAGTGACTACTCACACGATCCAGCAGTGATTGAGCGAGTGTGTAGTAAGGTAACACCACCAGCCAACTACAAGAGCGAGGATGCTATTGAGAAGTGGTGGAGAGAGAAGGGTAACGACCAGAAGGTTGAGGCACAGCGTAAAACCGCCTTAGAGCCTCTGTACGGCTCTATCAAGATGATCGGCTATCAGTTTAATGATGGAGAGCCTGAAGTCCTTACAGGGGCCGAGAAAGACATTCTGGAGCGGTTCTTCAGCATAATGAATGCACTGCACAAGACGGATGCAGACGGATTGCCTTATGTGCCGACTATTGTAGGGCATAACGTGAAAGCGTTTGATCTAACCTTCATCAGAAAGAGAGCTATTGTTCTTGGCGTGAAAATGCCTAACTGGATGGGTTGCTACTACACCAGATACTCTACTGATGTGTTTGATACTCAAATAGAGTGGTCAGGGCAGTTTGTCTATGGTGCCGCTGGTTACGTCAAACTGGATGATTTGGCCTTTGCTCTATTGGGCGAAACCAAGAATGGTGACGGTGCCGCTTCTCTCGATATGACGGACAGTGAATGCGCCGAATATTGCAAAGAAGATTGTAGACTGACCTATGAAATTTTTCAAAAAATGACAGGAGCAAAGTAATGCCTAAAGATGTATCAATTGCCACAGAAAAATACTTAAACAAGCAGGGAGAGGAAAAAACTAAATACATCAAGATCGGAACAATCATGGAAGGGCAGAATGGCGAATATATGCTGCTCGAACCAACCGTTGATCTAGCAGGGTGCCTTGCACTTCAAAACATGATGAACCACAAGCAAGGAAAAGAGGTGCGCACTAACCTGATTGCTAGTGTCTTTGATCGCAGCAACCAGCAAGCACCAGCACAGCAAGCGCCAGCAGCACCGCAACAACATGACGATCTGGATAGCAGTATACCATTTTGACCGTCCTCCACCTGAGTGCGTCAGGATATAGAGCGGAGCGCCTGCCTTCGTTAGCGCACAGCAGGCACTCTATATTAAGGAGAGAATAATGCAGTCAATCGCAGAAACAATAAGAGATGTGCTCGATTCTATAGGTGATTGGGCAACCGTCAAAGATGTAAGGAGAGAGATAAAGCGCCAGAATATTGAACTCCCACAATATCAAGGGAGGCTCGGCAACTTTCTATATAAGGCTGTGATACAGGGATTCGCAGAGAAACGTAAAACTGACAGCCTAATAGAGTACCGCCTGCTTCCAGAGAGGAAAGTTCCTGCCAAATATGTCGCAGAAAAGAAGCAGAGAAACAAGCTACTGAGCGAGAGGCGCAAAGAGGAGCGAGCAAGGCTCCGGATAATCAAGAATGAGAAGAGGTCCATTATGACTGATCGACCCTACTCTTTTGATGTCCACATGATCTGCCAACGGAGGTGGTCGTGAACCCTCCAACTATTTCAGGTTTCAAGCGAAGCCTACTAGCGCAGCTTATCCACGCACGGCGGATGTATGAACAACGCAGAGTTGATTACTGGTATGACCGGATGAGGCGTTGTGAGATAGCGTTAGATTGCTTGTCAGAATATTTAGCAAAGGCAGAGAAAGCATGAGAAATAACAAAGCTCACCCGTGGAAGTCTTGGAACCCCTCCTTTCTGAGCAATAAGAAAGTCTCGGAGGATCAGCAAAAGATTATTGATAGAGAATCCAAGTCTGGAGCACGCACAGACTCTTGCCACGGCAATATAGGGCCGACCCCGACCCTTGAGCTAAGCGATAAAAGCAAGGCAAAAAAGTAGTGTCGAATCAGAGGTTCGCCCCGCCTTGGATGCGTGTGAAAGGGGTATTTAATTTTAGGAGAATCAGAGATGAAAACGATAGTAATTGGATGGGCATTATCAATTTGGACGGTGCCACAAGGAGACTTTAGCCAACACACAATAAAAACCATTGAACGCAGCGTTCCATATTTATCTCAAGATACGTGCATCAGAGATGAGGATCTAAGTCTATTAACAGGCAAGCGCACCAAAACCAACGGAGAGGGGGATATTGAGTTAAAAATGTGCACACCTGTGCTGATGAATATTGCAACTGACGGGTAGGCCATGTATATTGAATCTGTGCCTAGGCTTAGCGGCTGAACACCAATACCTTAGTTGGCTGGCACACACTTTTCTCTAAGGTCATTTACTGTAAGGGGTAAATTATGCGTAAAGCACACAACAAGCTCAACCTAACCGCCCACAGATACGGACTACTAGAAGTCATCAGTCAGGCGAGAGCTATAAAGCCAAGAAGAACTCGATGGTATTGCTTGTGCGATTGCGGTAAAGCAAAAGCCATAGAAACCAGCAGCCTGAGATCAGGGAGCACAAAATCATGCGGGTGCTTACAAAAAGCAGCAGCATCAAAGTCAGGAAAAGCCAATGCCACGCATCACGGCACAGGGACCGACATCTACAAAAAATGGGTAAACATGAAGCGTCGATGCTATGACCCAAATACCAATGGATACAACAATTACGGCGGCAGAGGTATTGTCGTTTGTGATGAATGGCTAGACTTTACAGTATTTAGATGGTGGGCTTTTACCAATGGATATAAAGCTGAACTCACAATCGACAGGATAGATCCAAACGGAAATTATGAGCCAAGCAATTGCGGATGGGCAACCAACTTAGAGCAGTCGAGAAACAGAAGAGTATCAAGGCTCGATATATTAGACGTAACCACAATCCGATTAGCAATCAACGAAGGTGCTAAGGCAGCGGATATAGCTAGAGAATTTGAAGTAAGCCCATCCACAATTACAGACATAAAAACAGGAAAAATATGGGGGAGGATAGAGTGATGACCTGCGCGACTTGCAAAAACTGGAGCAACAAAGGTAGGGAGAAGAACAATGTCTAAAGTAGACCAGTTCGATAGGCTATATAGCAACCTACTGTACCAATACCCAGCATACCATTCTACATTCTCAACCTGCCAGCAGTGCGATGAACATCCAGCCAGAGGTGGTTGGAAATGCCCTTACTGCATAGAGCGTGAGATGGCTAGACTGATCGGACCAACAGACGCAGCCCATCTTCACGCAATGGTGAAGCAGCTTACGGAGAGGCGGAACCTGATAGCAAAGGGGTTGAAAGAATGAAAATCACACTAGAACACATAACCCCAAACGCTGAAGAACTCATCAGCAGGTACAGCGCAGTCTGCTATGACAGCGATACAACCGACCCGATGAAGAATGAGAAGCGTATCAAGCATCTGATGAGGGTTAAGCACCTGTCTACACTCAGACACGCTATCGCTACCTTCAGGGTGGAGGGTATTAGTAGAGCCTGTAGTCATCAATTTGTTAGATCGAAACACTTGGATTTCCTACAAAGATCTCAGAGATATTGCAGCGAGAAGAACTTTGCATACATCGACATTGCTGACAATAATCACGTCGAGTCCATTTTCGCAGAGGCTATGGATTCCGCCAGAGATTACTATGGCATGCTGATTGATGCGGGCATGAAGAAAGAAGATGCCCGTATGGTGCTACCTAATGCCGCTACTACAGAACTTGTGGTGACAGGCAATCTCCAGAGTTGGCTTGACTTTATCGCACTGCGTACCGACAAGGCTGCACAGTGGGAGATCAGACAAGTGGCGCTAGAGATTGAGCGACAGTTACAGATTGAATGCCCTAACGTGTTTGGAGGAAGTAGGAATGGATAGAACTACAACGCCTTGCTGCGATAACTGCCGATGGTCGTGCTCCGATCAAAGCTATCAGCAATGTATAGCGAATGGGATGCGTTATTTCGAGGTGAAAATGCCGAGACCCAATCAAGCAGAGGAGAAGAAAGAGGATGAATGAGCCGCTTCACGAATCTGACCCTAAATATGACGGGTGCCGATGGTGTGGCTGGCGGCATTTAGACCAATCACGATGCCAGTATTGTGAGGACGAAAATAATCACTCCAAACACCTGCCAACTCAACCAAGGAGAAAAAGCAATGACCCAGGACTCATTACTGACTAAGGAAGAATCAATGGAACTTGATGAATATCAATATCTGGCGCACAAGACAGCAAACTACAGGAATGATATGTACCCAATGATGCTGCTGCATGAAGAGGCTGGAGAGCTAACCAGTCAGTTTACAAAGGTAAAGTTAAGGGGCGACGATAAGCATATAGATGTTGCTGCAGCCAAGAAGGAACTGGGGGATTGCCTTTGGAGCATCGCAGAGATAGCCACGCAGTTAGGTTTCAAGCTGTCCGATGTAGCTCAGACCAATATCGACAAGCTGGCTGGTCGTCAGAGAAGAGGTACACTACCCTGCCAACTCAACCAAGGAGAAAAAGCAATGACCCAAGACTCATTACTGACTAAGGAAGAATCAATGGAACTTGATGAATATCAATATCTGGCGCA
>JGI11705J14877_10002282_pt1 | contig 10433 bp, 10 predicted proteins | sample Etolaghawater15m_FD_14877 | JGI IMG/M metagenome (IMG submission 14877) | reverse complement strand
TTTTAAACAACTATCGAATGACAAATTATTTGTTTAAGGTTTATCCATTTATTAAAAGCTTTACTCCCTTGCTTGAATTTAATTCTCAATCTCAGATGTTCCGTAATATTGAAGATTATACAATTGCTCACTTTTCTTTAGACCGAAGTCGCCCTCATTTGATATACCCAAATTATTCTTATGATAAACATTCATGGCTGAAATCCTATAAAAATAATAGTTGTGTGAAAGACTGCGATAGCTATACATCAACGAATGGTGATATTTTGATTCCAATTATTTATAGCACTGATGCATTCGATATAAGGCAAAGAGAAGAGAGTCGTTTTGAACCAATTGATGAATTGGGTTATTTTCCAATATATGACTTTGTTAAACACAATACGTATATCAAAGATCTAATAAATCAAAATAGGCTGTATATTTCTCGTCGTGAGCTCATGAGATTTGAACAGCGTGAGCTAGGCATTAACCATGGTTTGGATTTGAATGAATATCAAAGAGAGTTAATTAAATCAGAGCAGAACCAAGAGTTGCCAAATTACCTTGATCCAGAAAATGATAATTATGCTATTGAACTAGACATAGCCATCAAGGCACATCATGCTGTTGTGCTTAGTGGTTGGAAAGCTAAAACTAATTACGGTGGATATACAGGGCACTTGAAAGCCTGGTTGGAAGAATATTATCCTAATGCCTCAGCAGCCTTTATTGATCGTATAACTACGGTTGCAAATCCCAAAAAAGAAATTCAAAAAATGGGCAAAGTTAAAATTTAAACCTCACCCCTCTATAAGCTCGTCATTATGGGCTCTTCTATTTTTATTTGCACTTAAATGGTATTACCTTACCCAAGGCCTACCCTAATTACCTGAGCTCTAAATTGAACTAATGTGTTTTCTAATGTACTCAAGCTTAACGGGAGTTAGGCGGTTTTTTTTAAAACTATGGAGTGCTAAACATGACCATTGAAAAAGTCCTATTGGGAAAAAAACAAATCAAGCTAATCAGAATTGGTGAGGTATCTAATCTCACTACTATTTCTAAATCTCATATCTACACGCTCGCACGTCAGGGTAAGTTTCCGAAGCCAAGAAAAATAAGTGTCAATACCAGTGTTTGGTTGGAGTCTGAAGTCTTGCAGTGGATGGAAGAGCAACTCGGTCTTAATTCTGTGGAGGTGGCGTAATGAAAGCGAATGCTCCACAGATGCAGAACACTCACTTAAGCAGCAAATTAAGTATAGCAGATTATCCAAAAGTAACCTCAACTAAGATCATTATTCAGCGACAGTATATTTTGGCGGTGATCAAACATTTCGGCAGCGCTAATACTATTGAACTTCAGAACCTTGGAATCAAACATCCTGGTGCACGAATCTTTGAATTAAAGATTACAGGAGCACCAATCTCAAGTTCGAGAGAAAACTATATTTGCCATGCGGGAATTGAGCATAAAAAGATAGCTAGGTATTTTATTTCATCCAGTAATGATGATTCGCAGTTAAGTCTCTTTGATGAAGAATTGGCATGTGCCTAACAGGGGGCGTTATGGCAAAAAATAATGCCAAAGGTCGAAAGAAAACCGCTTCGTTTGTTGCTCTGCCAAAGTATTTGATTAATAGCTCCAAATATCAGGGGCTAAGAGGTAACTCTATCAAATTGCTGACTCAGGTAGCTGAACAGTATAACGGTTCAAATAACGGTGATTTACAAGCTTCTTTTTCAGTTTTAAAGCACAAGGGTTGGAAATCATCAGAAACTCTTGATAGTGCTTTAAAAGAGCTTTTAGAGTGTGGTTTTTTGGTAAAGACAAGGCAGGGTTGCTTTCCAAATATTTGTTCCTTGTTTGGTTTGACCTGGCAGCCAATTGATAAGTCTGAAAAGTATGATGATTCAAGTTTTAACGGTAAAGTTTTGGGTTGGTGGAAATAATGGTTCTTGTTCGATTTTTGGCTATTTCAGATTCGATTATCGAACTTTGAGGAGTTTTAGCTACAAGCTTAGATTCGAATTTCGAACTTGTTTTCTTAATATTTCTTGAAAGCTTAGGTTCGATTTCCGAACACCTTCTACATTATAGCCATAGAGAGTAAAGTGTTTATTAATAAAGAAATAATAGATTTAATGGAAACAATAAAGATGAAAAAGGTTGGTTATAGAGATGTTGCATTGATCTGTTGTGGTGGACGGAAAGCTAGTTATTTAGTGAGATTATCGTCAAAAAATGACAAGAGTTCTGAAAAATGGCAAGACAAGGATCAATTCCATATGATTGATAAGCCAAAAAAGAGGTAACGTTATGAATGATTTTACAATCGATTTGTGTGAAAAAAGTGAACGGGAAAAGCTTATTCAAGGTGAGCCGAGTTCATATCGGTATGTTCCTTATGTGGAGGCGCATTTGAAAATAAACTGTTCAGGTCTAAATAAAGCAGGCCTGTTCAAGCAACCTTATTTTATCTGCAAAAGAACAGGTAAAAGAGTGAAGCATTTGTTGGTGGTCGAAGGGCTGCTTAAGACACGACATCAAATACGAAAGATGCACTACTATTCTGAACATGAATGTTCGCTAGATCGAAATTTTCGCGCTTCTCGAAAAATCAGGCAACGGTTTAACAAAGAAACCGCAGTATTTACCTCAATCGCCTCAATGTCAAAACCAGCTAATATTCACCATAAAACCTGGAATCAATGGTGTGCCAAGGAAATAAACTATTTCGAACAGATTATGATCCAGCAGGCTAAGTTTTTGAAAAAGTTAGAACATAGAAAACATTTATAGAGCATGCTGCTTTTTAAACGAAAGCATGCCTACTAGTTAGCTATTTAAAGAAATTCAATGTCCTTAGAAATTTAAAATGACTCACATTTGGGTTCTTTGCTAGCTCGAAAAATTAGGCTAAGAACCCAAACACTCCAAAAACAATAATCAATATGAAAGGTAACAAATTAATTATCACTAAAGTTTTTGCAAGCATAGGAAATGGTAAGTTTTTATTATTTACATTTGGAGCACACTTCCAAATTGCTACTAAACTAAATGCCCATGCAAGCAATAATAATAAGTTGGCAGTAGCTATCAGAAATGAGGTTATCTCCCATTGTCTTAATAATAGTTGCAGGGCAATTATGGGAACGTAGATTCCCCAAAAAGCCACCGCTAGCGATTGATTGCCATTCCAAAGCTTTAAAAGTTGAACCATTAAATTTGTCATAGTCTTTACCTTTTTAATATTAATTTTTCACAAAGTAATTATTAATCGTATAAGAATTTTTGGCTGCTAACGAACGTATCTCGAATAATAGCGGTACTTCCTAGATGCTCTAAAGCATCATGTAGTGAGTTGTATTTGAGTTCCAGCAAGCCTTGCATATTTTTAACAGAAAGCTGTTCTACGCCGTGAACATTATATTGATTAAGAATGAAGTTGATAAAGTCTTGTTGCTTGCTATTGTAGGCTTCTTTAATTTCTAGGCTTGCTTTTTCAACACGCTGGTGGCGGGTCATGGTTTCAATGGCGTAGGCAATATAAGCCAAAACATCATAAACATCGCTTTCTTTGGCATCAATCAACTCTTTCATGCTATCAAGTAGCTTCTTGTCATAACCCGCTTCAGCTAGATCTTTAAGCAGCTTATCTCTAGTGGTTGGGTCACTCCAAATGGCTCTTAGTTGATCTTCGTTTTCAAAGAAACGTGGCAGGTCATCAAACATGCGTTCAATAAACTCTTTGGCCGTAATAGGTTTACCTTCTGCACTCCAATACATCACCGATGAAACATGGTGAATTTGACGTTTTTTGCCATCACTCAGTTCAATTTCAATCTTCTGTTTTTTCTCGCAAATGCAAGGCGATTGACCACACACTTCACAAGGCTCAGGGGGCGGTTTTGGGCAAGTACAAGGCTTATTGCCACACACTTCACAAACAGGCTTTGGTTGTGGCTTATTCTCGCAAACACAGGGCGATTGCCCACACTCTTCGCATATCTCAGTTGTAACGGGAATAGGTTCACCATCCCATTCAGGGTCGGCAAAGTTGTAGTGCGCTTTTACAAAGTCGTAAATCGTAAAAAAGTCTTTGCCATCATACAGACGTGTACCACGCCCAATAATCTGCTTAAACTCAATCATATTGTTACAAGGGCGCATCAATACAATATTTCGCACATTACGGGCATCAACACCCGTTGAGAGTTTTTTTGAGGTGGTGAGTATGGTTGGGATAGTTTTTTCGTTATCTTGAAATACCTTTAAATCCATTTCACCAGCGTTGCCATCATTGGCCGTGACTCTAACGCAATAATTGGGATTGGTTGTCCAGCCATTCTTAATCGCATATTGCTGAATCATATCTCGCACCATGCCCGCATGCACTTGGGTGGCACAAAACACAATGGTCTTTTCATGTGGATTAAAACGATCCATCCAATACTCAACCCGTTTTTGTTCACGAGCAGGGATGGTAATAATGCGGTTAAAGTCGCCTTCTTTATAGAGTTTGCCTGGTTCTGGATCACCCTTAATGACTAAACCATCATTAGGGGTGTAGATATACTCATCCATTGTTCCCACAATTGGCAGAACTTTAAACGGGGTTAAGAAGCCATCATTCACGCCTTCTTTAAGGGTATAGCTATAAACAGGGTCGCCAAAATAACCATAGGTATCACTGTTTTCAGTGCGTTTAGGCGTAGCGGTTAAGCCCAGTTGAACGGCGGGTGAAAAGTAATCCAAAATAGCTCGCCAGCTTGATTCATCATTCGCACCGCCTCGGTGACACTCATCAATAATAATAAAATCAAAAAAGTCTTTGGGGTAATCACCAAAGTAGGGCGTAGGCTCTCCTTGCTCATCCGAACCACTCATAAAGGTTTGGAATATCGTAAAGAACACGCTGGCATTTTTAGGTACTTTGCCATGCTTCTTAATTTCACTGGGTTCAATACGGGCAACCGCATCTTCGCCAAAAGGCGAGAAGTCATTAAACGCTTGGTTCGCTAAAATATTGCGATCCGCTAGAAACAAAATGCGGGGGCGGCGTTTGGCCTCAGTTGGGTTAAGCTTGGCAGATAAACTCCAACGACTGTGAAATAACTTCCAAGCGATTTGAAACGAGATAGAGGTTTTGCCTGTTCCCGTGGCAAGTGTGAGTAAAATGCGTTCTTTACCTTTGGCAATGGCTTCAAGCACATTGTTAATGGCGTTTTCTTGATAGTAGCGAGGTTGCCAGCTACCTGATTTGGTTTGGTAATCAACTTGGCTAAAAATCTGTCGCCAGTTTTGAGTAAAAGCGGGTGCAGTTTGTTCAAAAGTAAGTTGCCAAATAGCATCAGGGGAGAGGTAGTCATCGACTAACTTCTCTTCACCCGTTTGCATATCAATCAGGTAAATTTCATGCCCATTGGTGGCATAAGCAAAACGGCATTGTAGGCGGGTAGCATAGTCTTTTGCTTGTCTTACACCTTCTGTATAGGGCAAGCTCTCTTTCTTGGCTTCTACCACCGCCAGCTTGCGATTTTGATACACCAAAACATAATCACTGCTAACAGGTTTAGAGCGTTGCCCTCCTAACAGTATGCGCCCAGGGCAAATGACTTCACGACGAATATAAGAGTGTTCAATCTGACTCCAGCCAGCCGTTACCAGTTTTGGGTCAATTAAGTCAGCACGGGTATCGGCTTCATTGCGAATCATGCGGCATCTCCATTGGCAGAATGGGTTAATTCACCACTAAAGGCTTTTTGTAGAAGGGATTGTTTGAGTTCGTTTAAGGCTTTAATTTTTTGTTGGTAAATTTTTTGTAGTTTCTCAGTATTTTTTTGAAGATTGTCCAAGTTTTCAACAATATTTTTCTGCTCTTGTAATGACTTGGGAAACGCTATTACTACATCCTTAAGAGATGAGTTTGAAATAACTGGTTGTGCTGCTTGTCTTGCATACTTCAACAATTTTTTATGATTCAATAAATACGTTAAAAACTCTAGATCGAAATCATAATTTAAATCAATTACTTTAAAAGCATTATCAGTTAGCCAAATGTCTTCTTTGAGAAATCTAACATTACCGCATAATGCACCAACTCGACCAATAATTATATTAGAACCAGTCAAGTTGAAAGCGTTGTGTTTGCCTGCTATCCCATTACCCCCGAACACAGGATAAATACCATTCTGATCCATTTGCTTTTTTGTTAGCCCATCACCACTTCTTAACTTAAAACAATCTGCAATAGATCTTGATACCCATGATTTATTTTTTGTAAACATTTGATCCATAGCACTCTCAAAAACCTCACGGGCATTTTTTAGGTTTTGTTCGGCATTGGCTTTGGCTTGGTCAATTTGCTCAAACGCCTCATCCAAAATCGCCACAATGCGTTTTTGTTCATCTATTGAAGGCAGTACAACTTTTATACTATTAAATTTACTTTTATTGACAATTGAAATTGTAGTGCCTGATGATAACGCATGAAGCTGTGCTTTAAAATTATTAGAAATAGCCTGATAAAACATGAACTTAGGAAGGTGTTTTGCACTCGGCTTTATTGCGTTTATTTGTTGGTTGAAAGCTACTGGAATAGTATTGATTCCAACTTTTCCAAGATTTCCTATACAAGATATTAGTATTGATTCAGATGGTAAAACCCTACTTAAAGAAGCGCCTTTTTTACTCAAGTTATCCTGTGTTGTTGAAATAACTGTATTATTGAGTTCTGGAGGCTTTACAAAAGGTATGTCGTTTCCATAATTATCTTTTTGGCTCTTTGAAGGAGTTGCTCCTGTAACTGTTTCAAAGAGAGTTCCGATTGATTTAATCTCCCAACTCATCCAAGTAGCCCTCGAATATTAATCAGAATTTCTTCACTTTGTTTATCCAGTTCAAAAATCTCTTCAATAATTTCAGCTGGTTCTCTTAGAGGTGTTTCTTCTGGTGCATTCGGGTTTTTAACGGATAAATCCCAATTGGTTTGGTCAATAGTTGAAACTGGAATTGACCAGGCCTGTTCACTTTGAGAAAAGGTTTTTTGCTGCTCAACAAACTCGGCTAAATCTTGGTCATTAAGCGGGTTGTTTTTGCCTAAACTTCGGCCAGGGTTAAGTTGGTAATACCAAACGTTTTGCGTGGGTTCGCCTTTGGTAAAAAACAACACTACGGTTTTAACACCAGCCCCTAAAAAGCTTTTGGCTGGCATATCCAGTATGGAGTGCAAGTTGCAGTTTTCTAACAGTTCTTTACGCAAGGCAATGGCGGCATTATCGGTATTCGATAAAAAGGTGTTTTTAATGACCACGGCGGCACGGCCACCAGGTTTAAGCATTTTGATGAAGTGCTGTAAAAACAAAAAGGCGGTTTCACCTGTTTTAATTGGGAAGTTTTGTTGAACCTCTTTACGTTCTTTGCCGCCAAAGGGTGGGTTGGCCAAAATAATGTCATGGCGTTGGTTTGGTTGAATATCCGCAATGTTTTCTGCAAGGGTATTGGTGTGCAAAACATTAGGGGCTTCAATGCCATGCAAAATCATATTCATAATGGCAATGACATACGCCAGTGATTTCTTCTCTTTGGCATAAAAGGTTTTTTCTTGTAAAACAGTGAGGTCTGCTGTGGTTAGTCCTTCACGTTGACGTAAGTAGTCAAAGGCCTCACACAAAAAGCCAGCCGAACCTGCTGCACCATCGTATATGGTTTCGCCAATTTTAGGGTTTACCACATCAATCATGGCGCGAATAAGGGGGCGGGGCGTGTAGTATTCGCCGCCATTACGACCCGCATTACCCATGTTTTTAATTTTTACTTCGTAAAGGTGAGACAGCTCATGTTTATCGTCTTGAGAGCGGAACTTTAATTCATCCACCTTTTCTAGTGCATCACGCAACGAGTAGCCGCTTTGAATCTTGTTTTTAATCTCACCAAAGATTTCGCCAATTTTATATTCAATGGTGTTTGGGTTATCTGCTCGTTGTTTGAACGATTTTAGGTAAGGGAAAAGTTCTCCATCCACATAGTCAATTAGGTCGTTACCTGTAAGGGCGTTGTTAAGGTCAAAATTGCCTCTTGCGTCTTTAGGTGCAGCCCATACACTCCATCGGTGTTGCTCATCAATAATGTACTGATACTCTTGGTCGTTTAATTCTGCGGCGAGCGATTTGGAGTATTCAAGGTCATCTAGGTATTTAAGAAATAACATCCAAGAGGATTGTTCGGTGTAATCGAGTTCGCTAGAGCAACCCGAGTCTTTGTGAAGGATATCGTCTATATTTTTAAAAGTCTGTTCAAACATTTGGCTTCTTTAGTGTTATTTAATATTATTACGTACTATAAAGTATTTTTTGGTTGATTTTATAGTTTAGAGTGACCAATGACAATGATTCTTCAAAGGATAGATTAAATTGAATAAACAGGCCTACATGTTGCACTTAAGAGAGTTGTTAGAGACTCAGTATAAAAAAGTAAAAAATAACTCAAGTAAGGCACTAGCTAAGAATGAGCGAATTGAGGGTTATATGGAAGCAGGGTTAATCTCAGACATAGTGACTAGCAATGAACTAAAGCAAGTAATAAACGATGCTCATAAAGCCGTGTATGGCGTTAGGTTTGATGAAAGAAAAGAAGCTTCACTCGATGCAGAGAATTTGTGGGATGTGCCGACTTGGGTTAGGAAGGGAGTAGAAATTGAAGGTTAAGATTAATGTGCTTTATGAAAAATATATAGAAGGATTGATTTAATGCCTAGTGTTTATCTAGATGAATCTGGCAATACTGGTGCGAACCTTCTCGATATTGAGCAACCAATTTTTTCCTTGTCTTCGAATATATATTCTGATGAGCAAGCAGCGGAACTTTTGAGTAAGCTTGGGTCTCAGCAAGGTGAGGCAGAAATCAAGTTTTCTTCTTTGAAACGGTCAAGAGCAGGGAGAGCAAGATTAGTTGATTTTTTTCGATCAGAGCTTTTAATTGGAGATTACGTTAAGACATCTATATTTCATAAAGACTTTATGATTGTTACAAAGATTGTGGATATGCTTTTTGAAAATTTTGCTCATGCAAATGGAGTCGATCTTTATAAAGATGGTGCCAATATAGCCATGTCAAATATGCTCTATATTTGTCTACCAAACTCTTGTTCTGAAGATACTCTTAAATCTTTTAAGGAAAGCTTTATCACAATGGTTAGAGTTCGAAGTGAGGAGTCTATTGAGGGGTTTTACAATTCAGCGAGTGAGTTACACGAAGCTAGAACTTCAGATCTATTGGTCGACGAGCTATTAATTATAAAGAATTATCCAAGAGATTTATTAGATTTAGCTTTGACGAATGATGCTAGTTACAATCTTGACCCAGCAATTCCTGCTCTTTTTATGCATTGCCATGAGTGGGGCATGGCAATAGGTGAGTTTGATGTCATTCATGATGCATCAAAGCCCATAGCAAATTCGATAGATTTTTTTAACAGATTCATGGACGATCAACAAGAAACTGTTGTTGCTGGTTATGATAGAAGAACATTTGAATTGCCTTTGAAGGCATCGGGCATATCATTTGCTGATTCTCGAGCAGTTAGCCAGGTTCAGGTATCAGATATCATTGCAGGGGCAACTGTATATTGCGCTAAGTCAAAAATTAGCCAGGAAGAAAACGAGTTAACAAGAGTTTTGGATATTTTATTTGAAGAATCTAATATTCTTCTTTCTCCTATTTGGCCGACAACAGCCATAACACCTGATGACCTAGGCACAAATATTGGAGGTGGTTCAAACCCAGCAGCTGCAACAGCTGAGTTCTTACGCTCAACTTTTAATTAAAAATGTGGAAAGACAAAGCTGGAACAAACTGGGAGAAAAACGAAAATTTCACAGAATCATAAAAGTATAATACTCCTTCCAATGTAAATGATTTTAATGAATTAGATAAATTGTTAAGAATTGAAGCGTCTGAATTCTTTTTCGTGTGAAAAGTTACACCTCAGCTACATTGCAAGATATTTGTTACAACTTATGTTGCGAATTATTCTGTTAAAGGGCAATATCAGACAATTCCAACGCCCAATGCTTTAACGTAATTGCTGAAAATGCAGGTTTTGCGATTAAACATTAGTTTGCTAACTTATTACGCTGTTTTTTAAAAAGGTACTTTTTAAGAGTTCGTTAATGAGGGTGCGTAGATGCGCAATACTTCGCTACTTATGAAATTTTTCAAAACCGGTTTCGTTTCGTTTTCAATATTTTATAAATAATTTTAAAAATAAGGTAAGTTACATTAAATAAAGCGGGTAACATTGCGGGTAATTTATTTTACTGTTGTTTTATGTTGTTGATATTTAAATAAATGTTATTCCCTAGTCCACCATATTTTGAGAACCTCGTATAGGAACTGACTTATACGGGGTTTTTTTATGTCTATTGAAAATAAATAATATAAAGTATACG
>JGI11705J14877_10002280_pt1 | contig 10441 bp, 6 predicted proteins | sample Etolaghawater15m_FD_14877 | JGI IMG/M metagenome (IMG submission 14877) | reverse complement strand
CTGCTGCTGGAGGACTTCCCGGCAGTCTGCTACCCCATCCACGCGCTGGAGGGGATCGCCAACCGCTGTTCGGGCCAGCTCTACAAGGGCGACCGCACCCAGATCGGCTGGACGGCCAACGAGATCGTGCTCCCGACCATCGCCGAAAGCGAGGCGTCCGGTGCCATCATCCGGGTGGCCGGGATCACCGGGCGGATTCGCGGGATGAAGTTCAAGAGGCCCGACGGCCAGACAGTGCGTCCGTCACTGGTGATCCTCGACGACCCGCAGACCGACGAGTCGGCCCGGTCGCTCTCGCAGTGCGCAACGCGCGAGCGCATCCTGGCCGGAGCGGTCCTGGGCTTGTCGGGGCCCGGGAAGAAGATCTCGGGCATCATGCCCTGCACGGTGATCCGCCCCGGCGACATGGCCGACCGTATCCTGGACCGCGAGAAGCACCCCGAGTGGAACGGCGAGCGCACGAAGATGGTGTACGCCTTCCCTGCTGCGGAGAAGCTGTGGGAGAAGTACGCCGAGGTCCGGGCCGACAGCCTGCGCGCGCACGGCGACCTGAGCGACGCGACAGCGTTCTACATTGCCCACCGGGAGGAGATGGACGAGGGCGCGGAGGTGGCCTGGGAGGCGCGCTTCAACCACGACGAGGCATCGGCGCTTCAGCACGCCATCAACCTGAAGCTCCAGGACGAGGCTGCGTTCTGGGCCGAGTACCAGAACGAGCCGCTGCCCGAGAACGTCGGCGAGGACGAACAGCTCACCGTCGACGAGATCGCGGCCAAGCTGAACGGCCACAAGCGCGGCGAGATCCCCATCGGCTGCAATCACCTGACCATGTTCATCGACGTGCAGGGAAAACTCCTGTTCTGGGTGGTGTGCGCCTGGGAGAGCGACTTCACCGGCTACCTGGTGGACTACGGGGCGTTCCCCGACCAGAGGCGGCGCTACTTCACGCTGCGCGATGCGAGCCCGACGCTGCTCGAGGTCAAGGCGGGGGCGGGCCTTGAGGGGTCGATCTATGCGGGGCTCGAAGCGCTGACCGACAAGCTCCTCGGCCGGGAATGGCGGCGCGACGACGGGGCCATGGTCAGGATCGGGCGCTGCCTGATCGACGCCAACTGGGGGACGTCGACGGATGTGGTCTACCAGTTCTGCCGCCAGAGCGCGCACGCCGCTGTCCTCTTCCCCAGCCATGGACGCTACGTCGGCGCGTCCAGCACCCCGTTTGCCGAGTACCGGAAGAAGCGCGGGGACCGGGTGGGGCTGAACTGGCGCATCCCCAACGTGCGGGGCAGACGCGCCATCCGGCACGTGCTCTACGACACCAACTTCTGGAAGAGCTTCATCCACGCCCGCCTGGCTGTGTCGATGGGGGACCACGGCTGCCTCTCGCTCCATGGGCGCGACCCGGTAGCGCACCAGCTCTTCGCCGAACACCTCACTGCCGAGTACCGGGTGAAGACCGAGGGGCGCGGGAGAGTGGTCGACGAGTGGAAGCTTCGCCCGGAAGCACACGACAACCACTGGCTCGACGGCATCGTCGGCTGCGCGGTCGCCGCCAGCATCGAGGGCGCGGTCCTCCCGGGCACGCAGGAGACGGCTGCTCCGAAGCGGGAACGCATCAAACTCTCGGCGCTCAAGCGTCAGTCTCAGGCCAGATCGCCCAGACGCTGAAGCGGGGCGGGCCGCTCGACGATTCGCGTCGTATACCGGTGAGGAACCCCAAACACCTCCCCGCCCACGTCTCCCACCGAGGCCCCGCCAAAAGAAACGAACAGCAGTGCTTGACAGAAGCTAGTTTGCATCTGATATTGTGAATAGTGAATCACTATTCCGTGTAACAAGGAGTACGACATCCTGATGCGTGCAGCAAAGACCAACACGGACGTCCGGCAGGAACAGATCGCGGAAGCCGCCATGGAGATGATCGCCGAGGGAGGGTTGACGGCCTTGAGCATCGCGGGCGTCGCGGAACGAGTCGGCATCGTGCCCTCTGCGGTCTACCGGCACTACAAAGGGAAAGAGGCTGTTCTGGACGCGGTCCTGGACCTTCTGCGCTCACGCCTCCTGGAGAATGTAGCGGCGGTCCGCGAGGAAGAGACCGGTTCCCTGGAGCGCCTGCGGGCCCTTTTCTCCCGCCACATGAACATGCTGGCTGAGAATCCCGCGTTCCCGCACGTCGTGTTCGCCCACTTCTCCCAAGCCGACAACGCGGAACGGTGGTCCGGCCTGCATGAGACGATGTGTGCCTACCTGCAGGAGATCATCCGGGTCGTCGAAGAGGGACAGGCCGAAGGCGACATCCGCCCCGAGATCCCTGCCCGGACAGCGGCAGTGATGTTCATCGGGCTGGTTCTTCCCGGTGCCATGCTTCACCGGCTGTCCGGCGGCGAATTCGATCCGAAGGCGCACGTGCATGCCGCCTGGCCGGTGTTCGTACGAGGATTGACGGCGGAGTGACACGCCAAATGGAGATACAGACCATGCCAACCAAGATAGACAAGACAACAACCGTTCGCGACTTGGTCGTCACCCACCCCGAGACCCGGCAGGTGCTCGAGTCCCTCGGCATCGACTACTGCTGCGGCGGAGGCAACAGGCTGACCGAGGCCGTCGCGGAGGCCGGGCTTGATCTGGCGGATGTCGTCAAGGCCGTCGAACAGGCAGTGGCGGACGCAGGCCTGCCTGAGAGCGCCCCGGAACGGGACTGGCAAGAGGCCAGCCTTACCGACCTGGTGGATCACATCGAGTCCACACACCATGTCTTCATGAAGCAGGCCCTGCCTCGCCTGGGCGACCTGTTCGCCAAGGTCCTGGGAGCACATGGTCCCAAGCACGGTGACATGCTCACGCCGCTTCAGACGACTTACCAGGCGCTGCAGTCGGAGATCGAGATGCACCTGATGAAGGAGGAGCAGATCCTGTTCCCCTACATCCGGCAGATGGAGGCCAGCGTGGCAAAGACAGGGCGCGTTCCGCCGATGCACTGCGGGACAGTGCAGAACCCGATTCGGCAGATGGTGGCGGAACACGACAATGCGGGCGAGGCACTGGCACAGATGCGCTCTGTCACACGTGACTATGCCCTGCCGGAAGACGCCTGCCCCACGTTTCGTGCCCTGTTCGACGGGCTGCGCGAAATGGAAGCGGACCTCCACGAGCACATCCATCTGGAGAACAACATCCTGTTCCCCCGGGCTGAGGCCATGGAAGCGCAGGGATGACGTATAGCCGCTTGTCCTGGGTTTGCCAGCACGGCGGCCTCGGGAAGCAAGACGACTGTTGCACAGAATGAAAGGAGACCACCATGCACGCACGCGAAATCCGCAGAGGCATCGAAGTCATCGCCACGGTGCACTGGGAGCGTCGGCTGTTCGATTCGCTGATTCCGCTGCCGGACGGCACGAGCTACAACGCATACCTGGTTCGGGGTTCGAAGGGAACGGCGCTGCTGGACAGTACGGACCCGGAGCTGCGGGGCGAACTGCTCGAGCAGCTCCAGGGCGTGGAGCGCATCGACTACGTGGTTTCGCACCACTCGGAGCAGGATCATTCCGGCACCATCCCGGATGTGCTGGAGCGCTACCCGGAAGCCAAGGTGCTGTGCAGCAAGAAGGCCGAAGCTCTGCTGACGACCCACCTGGGAGTGGCGGCCGATCGCATCCGGGTCGTCGAGGACGGGGAGAGCGTCTCCCTGGGCGACAAGACGCTGCAGTTTGTCTATACGCCGTGGGTTCACTGGCCGGAGACCATGGTGACCTACGTGCCCGAAGACCGGTGCCTGTTCAGCTGCGACTTTTTCGGGTCGCACGTCGCGACGACCGATCTGTACGTTACCGACAAGGCCCGTGTCTACGAGGCCGCCAAACGGTATTACGCCGAGATCATGATGCCGTTCCGCACGGTCATTCAGCGGAACCTGGACAAGATCGCCGACTGTCCCTTCGATGTGATCGCCCCGAGTCACGGGCCGGTCTATGATGATCCCGGTTTCATCCTTGACGCCTACCGGGACTGGGTATCGCCGACCATGAAGAACGAGGTGGTCCTCCCCTATATCAGCATGCACGGGAGCACGGAGCGGATGGTCAAACATCTCATCGACGCGCTCGCGCGGCAGGGCGTCACCGTTCACGCCTTCGATCTGGCCGTGACCGACATCGGCAAGCTCGCCATTGCCCTGGTCGATGCCGCCACGCTGATTGTCGGCACGCCAACCGTGCACGTTGGGCCGCATCCGGCGGTCTACTACGCGGCGCACCTCGCCAACCTCCTGAAGCCGAAACTGAAGTACGCTGCCATCGTGGGTTCCTACGGCTGGAGCAGCAAAGCTATCGAGCAGATCGCCGGTCTGATCCCGAATCTCAAGGTGGACGTGCTCGGGACGGTGCTTCACAAAGGGCTGCCGACTGCCGCGACCTACGCGGAACTGGATGCGCTGGCCGCTGCCGTCGCCAAGGCACACCGTGAGGACGAGTCCGTAAGCTGCTGATTACAGACACAAAGAGAAAAGGAAATGATCGACATGAAAGCGCGAGTTGACCAGGGAACCTGCACGGGATGCGGCATCTGCGCCGAGATCTGTCCCGCCGTGTTCGAGATGGGTGACGACGATCTGGCCAAGGTCAAGATCGACCCCGTTCCCGCCGACGCTGCGGATGACTGCCGCGAGGCAGCGGAGAGCTGTCCCGTCGAGGCGATCACAATCGAGGACTGAGACACGTTAGACAGGTCCACAACGGACCGGAAGCAACCAGAAGGAGTCGAGAAAGATGAGCATGTTCTGCTACCAATGTGAACAGACCGCCAAGGGCACCGGGTGCACCGCGTTCGGAGTTTGCGGCAAGAGCCCCGAGACCGCAACGGCCCAGGATGTCCTCTTCCATATGGCGAAGGGCGTAAGCCAGTACGCCCATGCCGCCCGCCAGGCCGGTGCCGCAACTCCGACTGCCGACAGGTTCGCGGTCGAGTCCCTCTTCACGACGGTGACCAACGTCAACTTCGACGTGGCCACCATTGCCGCCATGGCCGTCGAGGGTGCTGCCGTCAAGGCCGAGACCAAGGCCGCTGCCGCAGCTGCTGGCGCGGACGTCGCCGCTCTGTCCGGTCCCGCCACCTTCGAGCCTGCCGCGGATGTGACCGAGCTCGTGGCACAGGGAACGGCCATCAGCCTGCAGGGACGCCTGAACTCCTTCGGGCCGGACGTGGCCGGGCTCCAGGAACTGATCGCCTACGGCCTGAAAGGCATGGCCGCCTATGCGGACCACGCCCGGGTTCTCGGCGTCGAGGATGACGACGTCTACGCCTTCACCCACGAGGCTCTCGCCTTCCTCGCGGGCAACCCCAGTGATGTGGACGCTCTCGTCGGCATGGCTCTGAAGGTCGGCGAAGTGAACCTGCGCGTCATGGAACTGCTCGACCAGGCCAACACCGACAGCTACGGCCATCCCGAGCCCACCCAGGCCCGGATCACCCCGGTCAAGGGCAAGGCGATCCTCGTCTCCGGACATGACCTCAGGGATCTCGACCTTCTGCTCCAGCAGACCGCGGGCAAGGGCATCAACGTCTACACTCACGGCGAGATGCTCCCCTGCCTGGCCTATCCCGGCCTGAAGAAATACGGGCACCTCGTCGGCAACTACGGTGGGGCCTGGCAGGATCAGCGGAAGGAGTTCGAGGCCTTCCCCGGTTCCATCCTCATGACCACCAACTGCATCCAAAAGCCTGCGGAAGCCTACAAGGCGCGCATCTTCACCACCGGTCTCGTAGAGTGGCCCGGCGTGGACCACATCGATGCCGATGCCGAAGGCAACAAGGACTTCACTTCCGTCATCGACGCTGCCCTGGCGGCTGACGGCTTTGCCGAGGATGCTGAAGAGAAGAGCATCACCATCGGCTTCGCCCGCAACGCGGTCATGCAGGCGGCTGGTGCCGTGATCGACGCCGTGAAGGCCGGTAAGATCCGGCACTTCTTCCTCATCGGCGGCTGCGACGGGGCCAAATCCGGCCGCAACTACTACACCGATCTCGCGCAGGCCGTGCCGGACGACTGCGTGATTCTCACGCTCGCTTGTGGCAAGTATCGCTTCAACAAGCTCGAGTTCGGCGACATCGGCGGCATTCCGCGCCTTCTCGACTGCGGGCAGTGCAACGACGCCTACAGCGCCATCCAGATCGCCGTGGCCCTGGCCGGTGCCTTCGAGTGCGGTGTGAACGACCTGCCGCTCTCCCTGATCCTGAGCTGGTACGAGCAGAAAGCCGTGTGTATCCTGCTCACGCTGCTCCACCTCGGAATCCAGGACATGCGCCTGGGGCCGAGTCTCCCTGCCTTCGTCGGCCCCAACGTGCTCAACGTTCTGGTCGACAAGTTCGGCCTCAAGCCCATCGGCACCCCCGAGGAGGACCTCAAAGCCATCCTCGGAGGCTGAGCACACCATCACCCCCGTCCCCCGCGCTCCTCCGGGCGCGGGGGACGGATCTTCCCCGTTCAGGGCATGCATGGAAGCACTATGGAACTCACGGCCAAACAACATCTCTGGCGACGGATTCGGCGGATCCTGTCGATGCTACCCGTACTGGTTGCTGTCGCCGTCGTGGCAACTCTGGTGCGGACACGCTCGCGCCCGACGGCCCGGCCGGTTGAGGAATTGGCCAGGTCTCTGCGCGTCATCGACACGCCGGTCGTCGCCTTCAGGCCACGAGCCGTGGGTTACGGGCTCGCGGAACCGGCGCGCGTCTGGCAGGCGGTGGCGGAAGTCAAGGGAACGGTCGTCTCTGTCCACCCACAGCTTGAGGCGGGGGCCGTGATCGAGGCGGAGACCGTGCTGCTGGAGATAGATCGGGCGGACTACGAGCTCGCCGTAGCCAGGCTGACCGCAAGCCTGGCTGAGACGGGAGCAAAACTGACTGAACTGGATGCGGAGGAACGCAGCAGGCGTGCATCGCGCAAAATCGAGGAACGGTCGCTGGCCTTGGCCAGGAAGTCCCTGGACAGGGCCCGCCAGCTCAATGCGGAGGACATTGTTGCTGCCGACCAGGTGGACCGCGAAGAACGCAATGCGCTGCAGCAGGAACAGGCAATCCAGCAGCACGACAGTGCTCTCGCCCTGCTCCCGGCGCGCCGCGAAGCGCTCGAAGCAGGACTGGCGGTGGTTCAGGCCAATCTCGACCAGGCGAAGCTCGACCTGGCCAGGACGGTCATCCGCGCCCCGTTTGACTGTCGCCTCGGGCCGGTAGCCATCGCCACGGGACAATTCCTCACCGCAGGTCAGCCCCTCTTCGAGGCACACGGCACCGATGCGGTCGAGGTGGGTGCCCGGTTCCGCCCGGAACAGATGCGTAACCTGCTCGCCCCCGAGAAGCGCCGCCGTTTCCAGCCGGGCATCACCATGGACGCGCTGCAGGAGCTGTTCGACCTGGAGGTGACCATCCGGGTCAACAGCGGAGACTGGGAAGCCACATGGCCCGGCCGCTTCGACCGTATCCGGGAGGCCGTCGATCCACGGACCCGCGCCATCAACGTGGTGGTCGTGGTCGACGACCCCTATGGGAAGATCATCCCCGGGGTCCGCCCTGCCCTGATGCAGGGCATGTACTGCGAGGTCGAGCTGCAGGCTCCGGCGCGGCCCGGAACGGTGGTGCTGCCGCGTGCGGCCGTGCACGGCCGCCAGGTGTTCCTGCTGGACGTCGATGGACGCCTGAGGTCGGAATCCGTGACTCTGGCGTTTGCACAGGATGACTTTGTCGTGGTCGAGACAGGGCTGGAGGGTGGTGAACGCGTTGTTGTGTCCGACCCGAGCCCCGCCATCGAGGGCATGAAGGTGGATGCGGCAGACGACGGGCCCTTGCGTGAGGGACTTGTGGCGCAGGCCGAAGGGGGGGAGGCGTCGCCATGATCCGCTTCTTCGCCGGGCATCCCACCGCCGCCAATCTAATCATGGCGCTGTTCATGATCGTCGGGCTCGTCTCTTTGCCCCGCCTCCGCCGCGAGACGATGCCCGACTACGCCCCGAGCGAGATCGAAATCCGCATTCCCTATCCCGGTGCCACCGCCGAGGATGTGGAGGAGGCCGTAAGCCAGCGAGTGGAGGACGCACTGGACGATGTCAGTCACGTCCACGAAATCCGGTCCGACTCACGCGAAGGGCTCTCGATGACGGTCGTGGAGATGACCGAGGACGGCGATTTCCGGACGTTCTTCAGTGACGTGGAGCGCGGCATCGATGCCATTGACGATTTCCCCGAGGACGTCGAGGAACCGGTCATCGAGGAACTCGGGCGCACGGACCTGGTCCTGGGCGTGCTGGTCTCGGGCCCTCTGAGCCTGCCCGACCTCAAGGCCTACTGCGAAGACTTGAAGGACCGGATGCAGGAGGCGGGGTTGCCGCTGATCGACGTCGACGGATTCTCCGAACACCAGTTGCGTGTGGCGCTCTCTGAAGCCGCCATGAAACAGGCGGGGCTCACGGTACCGATGCTGGCGGAAGCCATCGCGGCCGGGAGCCGGGACATGCCTCTGGGAACGGTTGAAGCGCGGGAGACCGACATCCTGCTGCGCCTGGACGAGGAGCGGCGCACACCGGCGGAGCTCGAGAGCCTGGTGGTCTGGGCCGGGCCGGACGGGGCGACCGTCCGCCTGGGGGAGATCGCGACCGTCGAGGATGTCTTCGAACTCGACGAGCAACAGATCATGACGGCTGGCCGCCGATGTGCCCTGCTCTCTGTCCGGAAGACCTCGAACGAAGACACCATCCGTGTCGCGCGGCAGGCCAAGACCTTCATCGAAGCCGAACGCAGGCGGCACCCGCAGCTGACGCTCACAGTCACCCAGGACCAGTCCCTGATCCTCGCTGATCGTCTCAGCATGCTGATCTCCAACGGCGTGCAGGGACTGGTGCTGGTATTCCTCGTGATGTGGGTGTTCTTCCACGTCCGTGTGTCGTTCTGGGTTGCCATGGGGCTGCCCGTCTCTTTTCTGGGGGCGTTTCTCATCGCGCCGCATCTCGGACTGAGCGTCAACATGTTCACCATGGTGGGACTGCTGCTGGCGCTCGGCATTCTCATGGACGATGCCATCGTCATCGCGGAGAACATCGCGGCTCACCGACAGCGCGGGAAAGGCCCTCTTGCAGCTACGATTGACGGTACGCGGGAAGTCGCCGGTGGGGTTGTCTCGTCGTTTGTCACGACCGTGTGCGTGCTCGGCCCGCTGGCCTTCGTCGGCGGTCAGATCGGCCGGGTCCTGCGGGTGGTGCCCATGATCCTGCTGCTCGTGCTGGCCGTGAGCCTGATCGAGGCGTTTATCATCCTCCCCGCCCATCTGAACCACGCCATGCACCACTTCGATCCGCGTTCCGGCAACCGTATCCGCCGCCGGTTCGATGCTCTCATCGAGTGGCTGCGCCACAACCTGGCCGGGACTGTTGTCGCCGCTCTGCTCCGCCGTCGCTATCTTGTGTTCAGCACGGTCCTGGCGCTGTTCATTCTCTCGGTCGGCATGCTGGCATCGGGCAGGATCAAGGTCCAGGGCTTCCCGGACCTGGAGGGCGATGTGGTGCTGGCACGCCTGCTCATGCCCCAGGGCACGCCGCTGCGCCGCGCGGAACAGACTGTGGCACACATCATGGCGGCTCTCGACCGTACCAATGACGTATTCGCCCCGGACCAGCCCGACGGTCGAGACCTGGTGAGCAATGCCTATGTCCAGTTCAGCCACAACACCGAGGCCTTCGAGAGCGGAGCGCATGTCGCCACCATCACGGTCGACCTGCTGAGCGCCGAGGAGCGGGCAGGCACCATCGATGCCTACCTGGCGGAATGGCGACGTCAGATCGGGGCCCCGCCGGACGTGATCAGTCTCACCCTCGGAGAGCCCGGTTTCGGACCAGGAGGTCGCCCCATCGAGGTACGGCTCCGCGGCCGTAATCTGGACGAACTCAAAGAGGCCGTCCTCGATCTGCAGAGGTGGTTCAGCCGCTTCGAGGGGGTTACCAATCTGGCAGACGATCTCCGCCCGGGGAAGCCCGAAGTGCGCCTGCGGCTGCGGGAGGAGGCACACGGTATCGGGCTCACGGCGCTGGATATGGCCCGGCAGCTGAGCGGGACGTTCCAGGGACAGGTGGCCGATGAGATCCAGGTCGGAAGTGAGTCCTACGAGGTGGAGGTGCGCCTGACCGAGGAGGACCGGAGCAGCTTGCGCGACCTTGAGGACTTCATGCTCGTGCTGCCCGATGGTCGCGAGACCCCGCTCCGGGCAGTGGCGACATGGGAGAATGCACGCGGTTGGGCACGCATCGCTCGCTTCAACCGAATGCGTGCCGTCACGCTCCATGGCGACGTGGAGAGCCGCATCCTCAACACCAACGAACTGATGAGCGTATTCCGCAAGACACATCTCCCGGACTTCCGACAGAGGTTCCCCAACGTGGACCTCGCCATTGCCGGAGAA
>JGI11705J14877_10002278_pt1 | contig 10454 bp, 13 predicted proteins | sample Etolaghawater15m_FD_14877 | JGI IMG/M metagenome (IMG submission 14877) | reverse complement strand
ATAATTAGATTAGGAGCAGAATGAAATGTCAGTTTCATCATTAACAAAGTTTACAGTACCTATTGACGGTGACCAGAGTGCAGCAAGCCAAGGCTTGTTAATGCCAAAACTAAAATATCGTTTTAGAGCGAGTTTTGAAAACTTTGGTGTAAGCACACCTAGAACTGAAATGACAAAACAAATAATGAATATAACTCGTCCAGCAGTTACATTTGAAGAGAACATGATTGATATCTACAATAGTAAAGTATACTTAGTAGGCAAACACACTTGGGATCCAATTACAGTAAACTTACGTGATGATGTAAACGGTGCAGTTTCAAAACTTACAGGCGAGCAAGTACAGAAGCAATTTGATTTTATGGAACAATCAAGTGCAGCTTCAGGTATAGACTATAAGTTTATTACACGTTTTGAAATATTAGATGGTGGCAACGGTGCTAGTACTCCTAACGTTCTTGAAACTTGGGAACTATATGGTTGTTTTATAGCCAATGTAAACTACAATGATTTAGACTACGCATCACAAGAACCAGCACAGATTACTCTTAGTGTAAGATTTGACAATGCAGTTCAAACACCATTAGGTGATGGCATTGGTTCAAGTGTAGCAAGAACAGTTGGACAGGTTGTAACTGGCTAATAGGAGTTAGTTATAAATGGCTAGTGTTAATCCACTTTTAAATGGAATGACCTCTGACAAGACAGTTAGAGATTATAAACACGCATCTAAAACTTTCGTAGACAATAACTATGAGCTACAACCAAAATACAGTAATTTATTTCATGTTGTCTTTGAGTTTACTCCAGATGCCGCTACCCTATTTGATACAATACAACAATTAGAAATTCCAATACTTGTTAAAAGTGCAGACTTGCCTTCTTACACATTAGATGTACAAACACATAATCAATATAACAGAAAAACACAAAGTCACCATAGTTTTCAATATCAGCCAGTGACGATACGCTTTCATGATGATGCAAAAGAAAATATAAGAAACTTATGGCACAAATATTATATATATTATAATGCTGACCCTACATATGATTTAGATGGAAACAGTTATACTACCTCAGACAAATATGCAAACAGAACACAACAACAATGGGGATTACAAAGAGGCAATAAAAGATTTTTTAAAAACATAAAAATCTATAGTATGCACAATCATAAATTTGGTGAGTATACTCTTGTAAATCCTATAATTACTGCCTTTAGTCATGATCAACATGCTTACGCTAACGGCGGACTAATGGAAAACACAATGCAAGTAGCATATGAAACGGTTAAGTATGCTACAGGTTTTGTCAATAATATTACGCCAAGGGGATTTGGTGATATACATTATGATGTAGAAGTTAGTGATTTAAGTGCAGACAATTTAGCAATCGGAGAAGACAACGCATTTATAGATGGATCAATTAGAACAACAACAGGTGAACGCCCTAAAGATTTATTTCAAGGCGATGTTATTGGCACAATTACTGATGCAGAAATAATTTTTAATCAAACAAAACCTAATGGAGGTAGTTTGATAAGTGATACAATATCTATTTTTGCAAATAATTTACTTACAGGAAAAAAACCTACAAGTAATATATTAGTACCTATTACTGGAGCAGCAGATAGATTTACTCAGGATTTTACTGGTACTGTTACAGATGGAATTATAAATTATTTTAGAGGTGAAAACACATCATCACAAAAACCTAATAATAGTGATAAAACTCCTAGTAACGGTATAGTCTTTTCATTAGGTGAAATGATACAAACTACAAAGAATAACATAGTAAAAGATGTTCCATTTTTAAAAGGCTTTGCTACACAAGTTCCTAATCCTGGTACACAAGCGGTAGCAAATAAGATAAGTGATACACGAACAACTGGTACAAAATCCAGTGCAGTCCAAAAACCTTTTAATCAAATAGACGCAGGGACATAATATGGCACAAGATACAAACTTACCACTAGTACAACCTGCAGATAATTTTGATCAAAGAGTACAGGATTATTTTAAAAACTATTTTACAAATCAAATCAGCATGACTGACATGGAGTACGAAGCAGCAAAAAGTTTTTTTGTAGCAAGAACTGCAAATACTGATGCTGCAGCAGCACTTACTGCTGCAACAATAGAAGCTGCAAACGAACTTAATGTAAACATATTAGATATTATACAACAGTTTGAAGGTGTTGCAGATTTAAAAAGTGCAGTACCTACATTCTTAAATTTAAGTAGGCGTAGTTCAAGTTTGTTAGGTTACGAACAAAATATAACTCCAAATGAAAATATTGCCAGACAAGTTGAGGCTTAGATGTTTAGTCGTAACAAGTTTGCAAACGGCATATATGAAATGAAAAATCCACAAAAGTATAGTGGAAATAAATCACCCAGATACAGAAGTGGTTGGGAACATGCCTTTATGCGTTTCTGTGATAATCATCCTAGCGTTGTAAATTGGGCAAGTGAAGCAATACAAATACCATATCGAAACCCGCTTACAGGAAAAGGGACAGTATATGTACCAGATTTTGTTGTAATGTATCAAGATAAAAACGGTAAAAAACATGCTGAACTTATAGAAGTTAAACCAAAATCTCAAACCATGCTTACAGAAAAAACACGTAAACAAGAAAAACTTGCTATAGCTCTTAATCATGCAAAATGGGAAGCTGCAGCTAAATGGGCAAAGCACAAAGGTTTACGTTTTAGAGTTGTTACTGAAGAAGATATTTTTCACAACGGTAAACGTTAGTTAATAAGTACTAGTATAATAACTAGGAACCCACATGACAAAAAAACTAGAAGAACTTTTTAATGTTGAAGTTAGCGAAGAAATGCCTTTGTCTAAAGAAGAAAATATTAAAAACATAGATACTGTAACTGCAGACGACATACCTGAATTGCAAACTGCCATGGCTAATGTAGATAAAATTGATGCAGCATTACCAAGTGTTAGAGAATTAGATACCAGTGACAAAGAAATGGACGAAATAGCAGACTTAGCAAAGGATACATTCAAGGATCTTATGGACTTGGGTATGAATGTAGAAGCACGTTTTAGTGGAGAGATATTTAACAATGCAAGTCGTATGTTGGATACTGCTTTAAGTGCAAAACAACACAAAGTTAACAAAAAATTGCGTATGGTTGATTTACAAATTAAAAAAGCAACATTAGATGCAAAACTTGCAAAACAGGCAAGAGACAACGGCGATGACTTAGAGGATGGACAAGGACATGCTATAGATCGTACACAGTTGTTACAGGAAATATTAGGACGTAATACACACAAAAAGGAATAAATACATACATATAAAAGGATCACAAAGATGAAAAGTTTTAAAAGTTACCTTGTAGAAAGTGAGCAAACTTATAAGTTTCGCATTAAGATGGCCGAAAAAGGCGATGATGAAATAATGAATGCACTTGAAACTGCATTAGAAAAATATGAAGTTGTAAGTATTAGTAAACCTAAAAAGACACCTATACAAGAACACCCAATGGATTTCCAAACATTAAACAACGCTGAAGTGTTTATAATGGATACAGAACTTAAATATCCAGTTACTGCTCATCAACTATATGAATATATTACTCAAACAGTTGGCGTACCAGCAAGTCACTTAGTTGTTATTAACAGTGATCATCCAGAAGAGATTGCTCGTGAAGAAGCAATAAAAGAAGAAGGTGACGAGTATAGTGCAAAACTAGATGATCCAGATTACAAAGATGCAAAAGATGTTAAAGCAGAAGATAGTTTTGGTGACAAGTATAACGAAAATATGCTTAAAGGATTAGAAACACGTAAGTATGAGTTTGAAAAGGCAAAGTAATGAACGACTTATATAAAGCAATATATTCTTTGAAAGATATTATAGCAGAAGAGGAATCTACTGTTAATGAAAAGATTGATTTAGAAACAGGGTATTATACTGGTACAAATATTACACCAACTAAATTACAGTTAGATCGTTTGAAAAAAAGAGGCCTTGTACCACAAGATTACCAACTCCCTCAAAGAGTTTCTAAAACAAATCCTAGTGCTAGACCATTCATAGACTTCATTAACAACCTAGGCAAAAAAGCCAGTGATAAAGGTGAAAAAATATTTCCTAAACAGATTGAAAAACAACCTGACGTTTCAAAACCTAAAGTTGATTATGAAAAAATTATGAAGGGTATTAGAGCTCAATCAGATGCTTTGACCAAAGGCAAAGTAAAAGCAACTGCAGCTAATACAAAAAATTATGACAGTACACTAGCTCTACAAAAAGAATTGATTGCAAGAGGTGCTAAAATAGATGCTGATGGTATTATGGGTCCACAGACAAGAGCTGCAATGAAACAGTTTGGACAACCAGGAGCAACGCCAATTGCTAGACCTAATACAACACCAAAGAGTGGAGGCCCGGATAAAAGATTTATTACAGGTCCTGAAGTATCACAAGCACCAAAGAGTACTGGCCCATATCTGGATAGAGATACTACAGTAGTATCTAGAACAGATAAAAATTTTATTACAGGTCCTGAATTAGATATGCCAGATACAATAGGTAAAGTAAATCCTAAAACACCTTATAAAGATCTTGATAAATTACGAGGACCTAATAATACAAATAGATTTACAGGCTTACCTATGGCACCTAACATGTATAAAAAAGACGCAGAGGATAATTACAATATTGCTCAAGGTCCAGAGCAACCTAACAAAAAATTTGGCGATGATTTTATAAATCAAATTGCAAATTCTTTTGGAGACATATTTAAAGGCTCAGATAAAAAAGGCAGTGCAGATCCACTTAAACTAGCTCAACCAAAAAGTGACAATACTACAAAAGTAGCAAATAAAAACATGATTAAACGCATCACTGGTGCAAACACATAAGGAAAGAAAAATGAATATGGATAATATGAGAGAATACTTAAATAAAATAATCTCATTAGAGCAAGAGCAACCAGTTGAAGAAGGTGCGGTCAAAGATATGATCCAAGACGTAGAAGAAGGCATGGGTAAAGAAGAGTTTGAGAAAAAGTATCCAGGTCAAAACTACGATGAGATTAGACAAGAAATTGAAGACAGAATGAATGAAGCAAAAAAAGCACCATTAACAGCTGAACTATTACAAAAGGGATATGATCAAGTATATAATTTTGTAGGCGAATATGGTGATGCCGCTCTTGAGTATCTAGATGATAATGCTCCTACTTTTAATAACTTGTTTACCAAATATGATGGTGACTTAGATGTAATTGCAAGCAAGGTAGATATGACCACATTCAATCAAATAATGGATGAATTAAATGATGTTGCTTATGATTTAGAAGGTGGAGTTTTAGAATCAAAGGTTCAAGAAAATGATATTGAAATGGAAGAAGATTGTGGTTGCGAAGATGATGCAATGGTAAGTGTTCCAGTTCAAGAACTAGCTGATATACTACAATTAGCAGGTTATGAAAACTATGCAGATAAAATTGAAGAATACGCAAATGAGCCTGAAGAAGAGTACAGTGACACAGAAGACCAATTAATTGGACTTAGTGGTGGACTTAACAGACCTAAGAAGCAATATCCTGCAAGTGCACCTGGTGATAATCCAATGGATCAAGAGCCACGTGAAATTGAAGAAAGTGTAGAAGACAAACTTTATAAAAGTTATAAAGACTTCTTAGAATCAGAAGAAATTAAATCAAACGACTAAGTTCGTTTTGTAATAAATTGTGTATATAACGGTGTCCCTCATCATTAGGATGTAAATGATCCGCTATATATTTTGACTTATTTTCCATTAATATATCAACCATACCTGGCACACAATCCACGTGCATAAAGCGTAAATTGTTTAACTTACAAGTAGTTTCTACAATATGTTTAGGATACCAGTCGTGTAATTCTTGTATGTAGTCACTGTTCTGATGTAGTACATATTCTCTTACACTGGCAGTATTTACACTACCCGGTTTCTTCTGTTGAATATAATTTAAATGTTCCCATTTATTTTGGTATTTGTTATACCAACTGTTACGATTCGGATGACTCCAACCGAATATTATCAAATCTTGTGATGTAATATTATTATAAGTTTCGCAAAACTTTAGTGCAATGTGTGGATTACTAGCACTACTTTCACTGTGTTGTATAAAGTCATAACCGTATTGTTCTGCTATTAGTTTACCATAACATGTAGTTGCTTCTTCACCTAGACTTACACTACACCCGTATTGATGAAGTTTCATTGATTACACCATTGTCTATATAATCTAGCCAACTTTTATGTTTCACATAAAATGGCAAGCGGCTCCGGAGAGCCGCTAACTGATAACTATTAGGTTCATGTGGTTTATGCCTGGGTTTCCATACGCTATCACTCTTTTTTGTATTACAAGGCTTGCAACATGTTACTATATTGTCCCATGTAGCCTTACCACCATGTGACCTAGGCTTTACATGATCCATAGTAAGCTCACTGTACTGCTCTTGTACACCACAATACTGACATTTAAATTCATCACGCAAATGCACATTGAATCTACTAAAACTAATTTTACTAGTTCCTTTGTAATATTTTTTAGTCATAATTGTAGCAGGAACTTTCATACTAAAACTAGGACTACTTATATCCCAGTCTTCATACCAGTCAAGTACATTTACTTTTTCTAAAAAATATAACTTGATTGCACGTTTATAATCAATAACACTAACAGGAAAATTAGTGATTGGTTGACCACTTGTGTTAAGTAATAGAGTGTCGGACATATAAATATTTATATGAGATACGTGAAGGACGAGTATGTATCGGCTTTTCGTGATTGTTTAATACAAACAAGCAGACAAGAAGGATATACTTTACCACAAGAAATAGAAGCATATGTAGCTATTCTGTTAGGATCGTTTATAGAAGAACCTGATTTTTTACCGAATCCTACTTTTACTGAAGCATATATGCGAGGCACAATGCCTAGCAAAGACTTAGCAGATACGTGTTTGTTTGTTAGAGGAGTATTTCCTAAATATGGAAATAAAACACATCTTACTACAATTGGAAAAAGTAGTTATGGAAATGCTGGCAAACAATTAAGAATGCGTATGTTTGAAGATATAGCAGATAATTTTGAGACAGTTGTAAAAATAATTCGCATAAGTACAAGACCCGCAAGAACATATTTTAAGGATGTGACATGGTTAAATCACTAGACGGCGTACTGACAAAAAAAGCATATAAAAAAGAAAAGTATACTAATGAGCAACTTACAGAATTTGCCAAGTGTGCTGACCCAAAGACTGGTGTGTTTTATTTTATGAACAATCATTTTAATATTCAACATCCTACACAAGGACGTATGCAATACAAAGCATTTGAGTATCAGCAAAAGTTGCTTGATGTATATCATAATTACAGATTTAATATTAATATGTTGCCAAGACAAACAGGCAAGAGTACAACTGCAGCTGGTTATTTGTTATGGTATGCAATGTTTGTACCGGATAGTGTTATATTAATTGCAGCACACAAATACGCTGGTGCTCAGGAAATTATGCAACGTATACGCTATGCTTATGAATTATGTCCGGATCATATACGTGCAGGTGTCACAAGTTATAACAAAGGCAGTATCGACTTTGACAATGGTAGTAGAATTATAGCACAAGCAACCACAGACAACACAGGACGAGGTATGAGTATTACATTGCTATACTGTGATGAGTTTGCTTTTGTTAGACCTAGTATTGCAAAAGAATTCTGGACTAGTATTTCACCTACACTAGCAACTGGTGGTGCAGCTATTATTACAAGTACACCTAACAGTGACGAAGATCAGTTTGCACAGATATGGCGTGATGCAAATAAAACATTTGATAGTAATGGTAATGAAACTGACTTGGGTGTAAATGGATTTAAAAGTTATCAGGCTACTGGTGGGAGCATCCTGACAGAGATGAAAAATGGAAAGAAGCTGAACTAGGCCGTATAGGTGAAGAACGTTTTCGTCGTGAACATGAATGTGAATTTATAATATATGATGAAACATTAATAGATAGTTTGGTTCTTACTAATATAAGAGGAAAGGAACCTGCGTTCAAACATGGCACTGTGCGTTGGTGGAAAACTCCCAATCCTCAAATGACATACTTAGTAGGTTTAGACCCTAGTTTGGGCACAGGAGGAGACCCAGCGGCTATACAAATATTTGAAATCCCTAGTCTAGAACAAGTAGGAGAATGGAGTCATAATAAAACCCCTATACCTCAACAAATACGTATTCTAGTAGATATTTGCAAATACTTACATGATGAAGGTGTTGATAATATGAACATATATTATAGTATGGAAAATAATACTATAGGTGAAGCCGCACTACAAAGTGTAGCAGAAGTAGGTGAGGAAAATATACCAGGTATATTTTTAAGTGAACCAAAAGTACATGGTAATAGCAGACTATATCGCAGAGGATATAACACAACGCACCGTAGTAAAATTAGTATTTGTAGTAAATTCAAAACGCTAGTAGAAACAGACAAAGTAAAAGTTAACAGTAAAATGTTAGTAAGTGAGATGAAAAGTTTTATTGCAGCAGGTAATAGTTTTAAAGCAAAGGCAGGTGACACTGATGACTTAGTAATGAGCACACTGCTTGTAATGCGTATGGCTCAAACCCTTAAAAACTATCATCCGGAGTTAGAAACTTACATAAGAGACGGAGACGAGTTCGACCAAGAGCCTATGCCTTTTATTATGATTTAGGATAAATACGTACATGAGAAGTATAGGTAACATATCAGAAGAACTGTTTGACAAAATACGTAGTAGAGTAGCAAACATTAAGTTGGGGAACAGTGAAGGTGAAGTAACTACAGATCCAAGTCAAGCAAGGTTTTTTGAATTTAACTTTAAACACAGAGACTTGCCAGTGGGTGCAGTCACTATTAGTATTAATGAAGAAGATAAATTACAAGTTTATTTTCCCAATAGTATGGTAGAGGACGCAGATAGTAGTACATCAGATGCTTGGTATGGTTTTTTGAAAGAACTCAGCAAGTTTAGTGCAAGAAATATGTTAAACTATGAAACACATAATGTAACAAAAGAAAGACTTGATAAAAAAGATTATCAATTTTTAACACAACGTAACCAGGACGAAGTTATGGAAAACAGATTACATGGCACGAGCCAAAAAAGTTTCCTAGAACAAGGAAGAGCAAAATTAATTATCCAGCATAGTAAAACAGTTGATGAAACAAAACTGGGTGCAAGAAGCAGAAACATTAGTGCTATCTATATTGAGAATAATGAGGGCGAACGCTTTAAATTTGCTAATAACTACTTACCTGGTGCAAGAGCAATGGCTAGACACGTATCAAACGAAGGACATACTCGTGATGAACGTGGTATGCATATTGTTGAAATAATGAATGAAATGCAACAGTTAAAACAATTTGTCCGTAGTGCTAAATCCAATGACTACGTAACTGAAGAAGCACAAGAAGTTATTGAAGCAGCTACAGACAGATATTATGGTTTAAAAGATACACTGAAATCAATTAGTAGTGCAAAAGGTTATGAAGATTATTTTGAAAACTGGTTGCCCGGTGTTATAGAAGTTGAAGAGAACGATATAGAAGATTTGAAAACAAAACTTACACGTCAAGTTTTTGATGATCGTATGGTAGATAGTTTACCAGCAGTCAGTAGAGCTTTAAGTTTAAAAAAGGAAGCAAAAATGGATAAAAAACCACCTTACGATCCAAAGGATTTCCCTCAAGATACAGAAAAACGTAGCGACGATGAACTAGATGCAGTAGTTGCAAGTAGAGCAGGTGATATTATTTCAGCATCAAATAGTCCTGATAATATTGAAGTATTTAAAAATGAAACCGACGAAGCGGAACTTAAAAACTACTTTAATGTAATGAAAAACAGTGACATGGACACTAAAGCAAAGAATCGTAACTTAGTAATTAATGTTATTGAATACCTTGCAAACAATGTTACTAATGATGCATTGGCAGTGGCTTTAGGAAATATAAACTATGATGATGAGGCCCAGTATAAAGCAGCAATTAAAATTGTTAAAAAATATTTACAAGGAAATGTAGATAAAAAAGATCCTGCACCAAAGAAAGATTTATATGGCAAAGCAAAAGAAAGTGTAACTTTTGAAGCATTTGAGAAGAATATGAATATGATTTCAGAAGGCACATGGGCACTACCAGCAGACTTAGATACTGCAAATGAAGTAATAAGAATTATGCAACAACCTATTCCATTAGGAGATGGTGGTGAAGACGCAACAAATGCAATAAGTTTTGCGTTTGGTGATGACGAACTATTTGATATGTTGGGCGATGCAGGAGATGCAAATCCAGAAGGTGATGCAAGACCAATTATTAAAAAATGGATTGAATCTGCAAACTTTGACGAACCATATCAAGGAATGCTAGATATAATA
>JGI11705J14877_10002277_pt1 | contig 10454 bp, 4 predicted proteins | sample Etolaghawater15m_FD_14877 | JGI IMG/M metagenome (IMG submission 14877) | reverse complement strand
GGTAGATGTCGAGGGAGCTGCCGCGGAAGTCGAATTTACGATCGATGCGAAGGTCGGTGGCGCTGAAAGGGCTCAACCGATTGGTGCGCAATGTCTCATAATCGATGACGAAGGCAGGNTANGTGTCGACGCTTTGTTCCCGGTCGATCTTGGCAAACGGGGTTTCGCCGATCCAGCGTGTTCGCAGACTGAACTCCCAGCGGCTGCCAAGGCGGTATCCGCCCGTGAAGGTGAACAGGTGGCGGCTGTCCCAGGCGGATGGCAGATATTCAGCACGATCGAGGTTGGTAAACTCACTCCAAAACAGCGTGTACGCAGCAATCCCGTACACATTTTTCACGAAGGTTTGCTGCGCTTGAAACTCTACACCATAGGTGCGACCTTTGCCGCCAAACGCGACCGGCTCGTTGCCCAAAATCCCAAAGTCGGCGCCAAGATTGGCCAAACTNACCTCCTCTCGCACCGACACCGGATAGTCCTCATACCACTTCACAAACGCTTCCGCCGAGATCACAGTGGATGGACGCGGAAAGAATGAAAGTCCGGCCGTAAGATGATCCGACCGGGTGTAGGCCGCATCACGATTCACAAACTGATCGTTCTCCTTGTACCCAAGCAGGTTCAGCGGAGGTAACTTAAAGTAGCGTCCGGCGGAAACCGCCATCTGCCAGCGGTTCCCCTCATCGATGCGCCAAGTGAGCGCAGCCCGGGGTGACAGGGTTCGCCAGAATTCGCCGCCACGATCGGTAAAGCTATTCCCATCAACCCGAACTCCTGCCGTAAGATCGATACCAGGCAGGATGTTCTCGCGAGCGGTTTGCACAAATGCACCGAAACTGAAGAAACCCATACGATCATCGAAGGCGAGTGCTGGGGCGTCGGATGTAGGGTTGTTGTTGAAGAAATTGTTGGAGAAGCCATTGTGGCGCAGGCTCCCCCCGAAGGTGAGTGTGCTTTTTTCGCGTACCAGACGGACGTTCGAGCGCAACGTGGTTCGGAGTTCGCGGGCCTCATTTTGCGAAAACAGGCCGGTTTGATTTTCGTTATCGGCGTAGCGGCGGAAATCGTTGTAGAAAAACGAGGTCGAGAGGGATGTGTTGATGAGGCCAAGCCCGTCGGCGGAGCGGTGCTGCCAGGTGAGACCGGTGGTGTTGGAACGCTGTTGAATGACGGGCACCTGCTCGAGGATCGCCTGCTGATTGTCGTCCAGCTCGTCCGGCACATTAATGCTAAAATCATCCACCGACCCGACGCCAATGAACGTGATCCGATTGCGCGCGTTGAGATTGTGATTGATGCGATATTGATAATCCCAGTAGTCGGGCAGGAAGGGGAGACCGATCGCCTTGAAGAGTAGCTGCAGGTAGGAGCGCCGTACGGACAGCAAATACGTAGTGTCGGAAAAGCGTTCGTCGCCGCGGAAAAGAGGGCCTTCAGTGGTGATTGCCGCCTCACTCGCCCCCACCCGGAATTGTGTTCGCGCCTCCCGGTCGTTTCCATTTCGTTGATTAAACGTGAGCACGCCTGACAGCGCATCGGGCACTGCTGCTGAAAACGCACTGGTACTCAGCTCCACTCCCTCGAAAAACGCCACATTCAGCAGCCCCGCAGGCCCGCCTGCACTCCCCTGCGTCGAAAAATGATTGATCGATGGAATTTCTATGCCATCCAGGTAGTACACATTTTCGTTCGGCGCCCCGCCACGAATAATCACATCATTCCGAAAACCGGTTACCGAACCGGACACGCCCGGAAGCGACTGCACCACCTTGGCGATATCCCCATTCCCCGCCGGATATGTCGAAATCTCCTCCGGCGAGAGCCTACGATACGAAACGGGGGTTTCAGCCGGCGCCCGCAGCGGTTCGGACACCGAAACCACCACCTCCTCCAACTCCCCGGTAAGCGGTGTCAGACGAAAATTGATATCGCGCATGCCGGCACTTCGCACCGTAATGTTGATCCGCTCCTGCCGCTCGTACCCTACAAACGTTGCCACCAGCGTGTAACTCCCCAGCGGAATCTCCCGAATCGTGTAGTACCCGTCTGCGTCGGTCGCTGCACCGTACGAGGTCCCCGGAATCCCCACATTGGCGCCAATGAGTGGCTCACCGGTAACGGCATCTCGAACATACCCCGAAAGCGAACCCGTATCCTGCGCTTGCAACGTGGCGAATGAATGTGCAGAATCGTTCGCAGAAAATAGATGTGCGGCCGGCATCATCGCGATGATCAGAAGCGCGACTGACAGAATTGCGGTGAGGCGCGGTGTTGTGGTTCGAATCATGCGGAGAAAAGAGGCATTACGAATGGAAAAAGGGTGCTTGTGCATGGGGATGTCGGGTTGATGTTCTTGGATTTGATACTCGAGGATTGGTGCTCGCGAGTTGGAATTCGCGAGTAGGGCATTTTTTGGTATTCTCGGGTTGATGGGATTGCTCAATCGCTCCAATGGGACAAATTCATTAGTGCGATAATAACACATCTGCGAGGGTTGTCGTTTCCGGTTGCTGTGGAATACGCTCGATTTTTGCGGATAGCGAAAGGTGGAAGGCGAAAGGTGGAAGGCGAAAGGCGGAAGGCGGAATCCAGGCACGCCAGCAACGTGGCTTTGTGCCGGCGAGTATCCGCATCAACCCGAAAAAGGATAACAACGAAACGAGGAAATGGTAGAAAGTTGATTTGACCCTGATGCTTGAATTGTTGATTTTCAAGTGTAGGAAAGGTGTCGCACCTGGGTAGGATGGGATCAATAAAAATTAGGATTTACTTATGAAAAAATTAGTACCGGTAGACCTGAAGCGAACGTGTGATCCGCAGTCGTTTCCATTTGAAAATACGTCGGAGATAACGCGGAAGCTGGTTTCGATTGGGCAGGATCGGCTGCAGGCGTCGCTGGAATTTGGCGTGGGGATTCGCAACGATGGGTATCATATTTTTGCACTCGGGCCGGAGAAGATGAACAAACTGGATCATGTGCGGGATTTTTTGACGCGCAGAGCGCAGGGCGGGCAGGTGCCGAACGATTTGTGTTATGTGTATGATTTTGGTGATCCGTACCGGCCAAAGCTGATGCAGTTGCCGGCAGGGAGGGGCGGTGATTTGGCGCAGCAGATGGAGCAGGTGGTGGATGAGTTGATTCCTACGTTGCGTGCCTCGTACGAAAGTGAGGAGTATCAGCGTCGGACGGAGGCAATTAAAAATGAGGCGGAGGGGGAGCAGGGGGAGATTTTTGAGGCGATTCGAAAGGAGGCGAAGAAGAAGGGGTTGATGTTGCTGAGCACGCCGGTTGGGTTTACGATTGTTCCGATGAAGGAGGATGGGGAGTTGATGGAGGAGCAGGATATCGAGAATCTTTCGGAGAAGGAGTTTGCACGGCTGGAGAAGGCGACGGAGGATCTGCAGCAGGATTTGCAACAGATTATTCGCAAGATTCCGGCAACGAAGCGGTGGTTGCGCGATGAGCAGAAGAAGTTGAACGAGGAGATCGCACGCTATTCGATGCAGGAGCTTTTGAAGGGGGTTCGGGCGGATTTTGCCGATCTCGAGAAGGTGATCGCGTTTTTGGACAGCGTGGAGAAGGATTTGATTCAGCATATCGACCGGGTGATGACGGGTGGCGGCGCAGGCGGACCCGGCGGTGGGAGTGCGCAGGCGATGATGATGGCGATGGCAGCTGGTGGCGGGGGTGGTATGAGTGGCGGCGGCGGGCTTGGCGGGCCTGGAGGTGGCGGCATTCAGGATCTGATCCTCGAGCGCTACAAAGTGAATCTGATTGTGGATCACGGGGAAACCGAAGGTGCGCCGGTGGTGTACGAGGACAATCCGCACTATAAAAATCTGAACGGGCGGGTGGAGTATCAGTCCGATATGGGGACGCTTACGACGCACTTTGGGTTGATTAAGCCGGGCGCATTTCATAAGGCGCATGGCGGGTACCTGATTCTGGACGCGCGGCAGGTCCTGTTGGAGCCGTTTGCCTGGGAGAGCCTGAAACGGACGCTGAAATCGAAGGAGCTGAAAATGGAGGCGCTGAACGAGTCGTATAGTTTGATTAGCACGGTGTCGCTGGAGCCGGAGCCGCTGAAGCTGGACGTGAAGGTGGTGTTGTTTGGCCATCGACGGTTGTACTATCTGCTGTGCGAGCTCGATCCCGATTTTAAGACGCTTTTCAAGGTGGAAGCAGATTTTGAGGATGAGGTGAATTGGACGGAGGATGTTCATGGCGATTATGCGTCGTTGCTGGCCGGCCTGATCGAAAAGAAGGAGCTGATGCCGTTCGACCGGACCGCTGTGGCACGGGTGTTCGACGAGGGCGCACGGATGGCGGGCGATCGGGAAAAGTTGTCTACGATGGCGGACGAGTTAGCGGATCTGTTGATGGAGTCGCATCACTGGGCGCAGGAGCGTGGGGCGCAGGTGGTGGCACGTGAGGATGTACAGCAGGCGCTGGATCAAAAGGTGTACCGGTCGGCGCGGCTTCGGGATCGATTGCAGGAGGGGATCGTGCGGGAACTGGTGTATATCGACACGGAGGGGGCGGTAACCGGGCAGATCAACGGGCTGTCGGTGCTGGACACCGGGAATTTGCGGTTTGGAAAGCCGTCGCGCATCACGGCTACGGTGGAGATGGGCAAGGGCGACATCGTGGATATCGAGCGGGAGGTGCAGATGGGTGGGCCGTATCACTCCAAGGGGATGATGATTCTTCAGGGATTCATCGGAAGCCGGTATGCGCAGGACCAGCCGCTGTCGCTGAACGCCCGGATTGTGTTCGAGCAATCGTACGGACTTATTGATGGGGATAGCGCATCGTCGACGGAGATCTATGTGTTGCTGTCGGCGATCGGGGAGATTCCGTTGCGGCAGTCGTTTGCGGTGACGGGATCGGTGAACCAGCACGGGGTGATCCAGCCGATTGGTGGCGTGAACGAGAAGATCGAGGGGTTTTTTGATCTGTGCCAGGCGCGTGGGCTTACCGGGGAGCAGGGCGTCATCATACCATTTAGCAACGAAAAGCATCTTATGCTTCGGGATGATGTGATTGCCGCAGTGGAGCGTGGGGAGTTTCAGATTTGCTCGGTTCGGACGGTGGATGAGGGGATGGAGTTGCTGACCGGGCTGCCAATGGGCGAGTTGGATTCGGATGGGGGGTATCCGGCGGAGTCGGTGAACGGGCGCGTGAAGGCGCGGCTAGAGGAGTTTGCGCGGCGGCGGAAGCGGTTTATAGCGCGGCCGAACGGCGAGGTGGATGTGGCTGGCGGTGGTGGCGATGGAGCCGAACAGGAATCCCATCAACCCGAACAAAAAAAGGGAGCGAATCATGAGTGAATCTGTGAAGCCGACACATGAGCCAGTCGATGCAGCCAGTGGGGAACAAGCCAGTCGGGAACAAGCCAGTGGGGACAACGGCACTCATATTTTTCGGAATATTTTGGTAGCGTTGGATTCGTCGGTGCATAGCAAGGCTGCTTTGGAGACAGCGGCGCACATGGCAGAACGGTTTCGGTCAGGGTTGAAGGGGTTGTTTGTGCATGAACCTGGCTGGACGCATCGGAGCAAATTAACGAGGTCGCTGCGGATCGATCATCCGGCCGGGGAGGTGAAGGTGATGGCGGAGGAGACGGTTGAGATGGAGATGCAGTCGCAGGAAAGAGAGGTGGAATCGCATTTTCGGCGTGTAACGGAGAGGCGTGGTGTGCCGTCGGAGTGGCGCGTGGAGAAAGGGGCGGTGAAGGAGCGTATGCAGGAGGCAGCTGGCGAGGTGGATTTGGTGACGATGGGGGTGAGCGGGGTGTCGCACCTGAAGACACGTAAGTTGGGGAGTACCGCCATGGCGATGATTGAGGAGTGCGGGAAGCCGGTGATGTTGTTGCAGGAGGGGCTGGATCTGAGTGGTGATATTGTGGCGGTGTATGATGGAACGCCCGACGGCCTGGCAGTGGTGGAGATGGGTGCACGAGTGGCGAAACGTCACGGCGGAACGTTTTTTGTGATTCATTTCGGGGAGGCGCATGAGCGGGAGCTTCGGGAGAAGTTGGATGATCTTTTTGCGGACCTGAAGGTGCTGCCGCGGTTTTATCAGATTCCGGAGCGGGATTACGGGAGCTATTTGTATCTGCTGAATCGGATGCGGAGCGGGTTGCTTATTGTGCCTAAATCGAGCCGGATGGCGAAGCGGGAGCATCTATTGCGCATTTTGGATGCGGCGCATTGTCCGGTGATGTTGATGTGAAATGTTGATGTGAAAAAAACACCCCGAATCATATCCTGACCCGGGGTGTGGTACGTGAATTCTTAGAAAAATCGAGTAGTTATTTCGTTGTTTTTATCGGGTTGATAGGGCCCGGCATCGCGTTCGTGGTATCGGCCGTGCCACGCCGGCATCTGCCAGACCAATCCAGCATCTGCCAATCCAATCTGGCGTCTGCCATTCCACGGCGGAAGTCGCCATTCCACCTCGAGATCCACGATTCCGCCTGGGTTCGATTTTGGGTTGCATTAGTTTAGGTTTGTTATTTCACGAGCATCATCTGTCGCGTCTGGGTGAAGTTGCCTGCGATGATCCGGTACAGGTACACACCACTCGCCAGGTTGGAGGCATCGAAGCTCACTTCGTAGCTGCCAGCCGACTGGCTGGTGTTCACGAGAGTGGCGATACGCTGCCCCGTGATGTTGTACACCTCCAGACGCACATCAGAGGCTTCGGGCAATGCATAGCGGATGCTTGTGCTGGGGTTAAACGGGTTCGGGTAGTTCTGTTCCAGCTCGAACGATGCAGGGAGTTCACTTGCAGCTCCATCACTACCATGGTTATCGTCGCCAATCGGGTCGTTGCTAATTTCAAAAGGCAGAGTCTGCCCATCCATACCTATCAGTTGCGCTTCCCGGATCTCCAGGAGCGGCTGTCCATCGCTCTCAATCAGAATCGTAAGTGCCACGCCAGAAGTTTGCAATGGCAGGGTGCCAGTGCCTGCATTACTCAACGTAGCAGCGTCGATTTCGAACAACCGCGATGATGCACCTTCGCCACTTGCGACGGCCTGTTCAACTGCACGAAACGCCGCAAAGCCCTTCTCCCCGGCAAACAGTTCGGCGCGCTCCACGCCCAGGAGGCTTACGCCATCGAGGGCTTCATTTTGCATGCCAGAATCGTTTTGCCCGGTGGAAACGCTTTGCCCGGTGGAAGCATCGAGCCCACCCGAATCATCGGAACCTCCAACCCCACCAAGACGAACCTGCATCGCAGACACTGCCGTCGTGTTGCCGCTCAGCATTACGGGGACTTCATAGATCGTTTTGGATGATGTTTCACCTGCACCACCCGTACCACCTGCATCACCCGTGCCACTTGCACCCACAATCACCGCTTCGCCCAACCAAAGTGTGAGGGGTTCGAGGCCATCATCCTCCATCCCACCCGTGGGCGTGGAATTTTCCGCATTTCGATTCAGCGACAGAGTNTACCCGGTAGCAAAGGTTAACAGATCACGGAAGCTAATCTCCCCATCCGATACCGGCAACGAATAGTAATTCCCGACCGCCGCAGATCCGATATCGTACTTCAACCGGTACCCGGGATCCGCCGTCGTTGTGAAATACGCCGAAGCAAACCCGGTCAGATCTGCAAAGTCCACCTTCCCATCCGGNACGCCGGACGCCCCNGTCGCACTCGTATCTCCCGGATAGAACTCCACGGTAGCCGAGTCGGCTGCGGCCAGCGTCAAATTCCCTGTCAAATCCCCGCCCGGCAGCGTCTTAAATAGCTCGTAATTCACCAAATCCACCTTCACATCCGATGCCCCCGCTTTTTTCATGCGAAATGACAAGCGCAGCAGCGGACTCGTGTTGCCCGTCCTGGTACTATCATTGTACAACTGTGCATTCCCACCAATCGTCGAGGCGGTCACCTCCACACGCGAAAAGTCCGTCCCATCAATCGTTACATCATCCAGCATTTGGGTATTGTAGATCGGTCCCAGCGAGTTCTGCCCATCGGTTTCTGCGGTAAAAAACGGCCCCGGCTCGATCCCCTTCACCGATAGCGACCCAACTTCCGGATTCAACTCCAAAAGTATCTTATCAAACCGAAACACCAACCGCGCGCTGTTTACACTATCCGCATACGTGGACGCGAGTGTTACATCAAAACTCACCGCCAGTGAATCGTAGGAAAAGTCCACAGCCGACCCGGAAACCTCCACAAATGACCCCACCCCACCATTGTAATTTGCTGCAAGCGCATCAGGAACCCGTCCATCGCCATCGGTAGGCCGAAATCGCACGTTGCTGTATCCCGTAATCCCCGGCCCGGCACTCCCAGCACCGGAACCGCCAGCACCGTAACCGCCAATCCCCGCTCCACCCGCCTGCCCCACCATCGACAAGCCGAGCGTAACCTCCTGCAACCCACACTGTCCCCAAATCGGTTCATTCGCCTCACTCAGCAAACTCCCCGTGGCAAAATCCGCAGGCTCACTCGCGATCTGCTCCACACACCAGTACCGCAGATCCTGGTTAAATACCTCCGCATCCTGAAACAACGCCGTCATATTGTTCACCCGCGATACATCCCAGCTAGTCACACGCTGGTTAAACGCCTTCGCCCCGCCAAACATATTCTGCATATTCACCGGCCCATCCGCCTTACTACCGATATCCGTCCAGCCCAGCGCTACGCCACCATTGTTATACGCATTGCTCAGGCGAAACATAAACTGCATGTATCGAACCCCCGACAGATCCCAATCACTCAAATCCTGATCGAAAGCATTTGAGAGCATAAACATATACGACATATTTGTGGCACTACTCACATCCCACTCCGAAAGATCCTGGTTAAACGCCCCCGCATTCGTAAACATCTGTGTAAAATTCTCCACATTACTAACATCCCACTTCGAAAGATCCTGGTTAAACGCTGGATTGTTCATAAAAATCGCCTGCATCGTCGTGGCATTACTCACATCCCAGCTCGATATATCCGGATTCGCCGAGCTATTCATAAACACATTGTTCATCGCCGTCACCAGCGTTGTACACAACTTCGAAAAATCTGCCCCCTCCGTCCGTCGCGTAAGCAGAAGTGTCCGGTCGACAGCCTCATATGTAATTCCGTTCACCTCCCCTGTGTCGCCAGGGTTCGCCCCCTCGCAGGTAATCGTCACGCCATTCTCATGCAGTGCAAATGGAGTCAAGGCAAAAGCGGGTTGATGCGGCAGCAAAACGGCCAACAGCACAAACAGGCTTACAAGAGCCAACAAGAGAGGGTGAAAGCCAGGTTGAATACGATGTTTGAGGCGGTGCTTGAGGCAGAGACGTTTTGAGATCATAAGACAATGGAATTCTTCGGTTCGGGATGATGCAAAACAGAGTACATGAATATGTATATGAAACAAGTCTCTGAGAAAGCGTTGTGCGATCACAATACCATATTTCCGAGTAAAGAATTGTTCCGATTTCGGGAAAATTGTCCCGATTTCGGAAAAAAACCTCTCAAACCGCTATCTTTCGGTGTCTTCACTCTTGCAAACTGCTGGCAAGATTCTCGCAAGCCGTAACAAATCGCACACGCTACTACGCCATTCCCATCAACCCGATCCTACCCCCATGCAAGCATTCTGGAACGAGCGCTTTGGTCACAATGAGTACGCATACGGTAAACAACCCAATCAATTTTTCCGCGATGAGCTTCTCCTGCGGAAGCCCGGCACCATTCTACTTCCGGGAGAAGGCGAGGGGCGCAACGCCGTCTTTGCCGCAGAGCAGGGGTGGAACGTTGATGCCATCGACTGGAGCGAATCGGGACGTCAAAAAGCACTCAGGCTTGCTGCCGAACGGGGTGTGGCGATCAATTATCAGGTGGCGCAGTTCGAAGCGTCTCTGGTGCGGCCCGGAAAATACGATGCATGTGGTGTGGTCTTTTTTCATTTGGAACCCGGGTTGATGCGAGAGGCATTCTCGGCAATGATTCGAGGCCTCCGGGCAGGCGGGGTTCTCATAGCAGAGCTCTACGAAAAAAAGCAGCTGGCGTTCGGAACCGGGGGGCCACGCAGTGAAGATCTGCTCTATACATCCGATCAGATCCGAACGTGGGCAGAGGGGGAGGCCGCATCGATCCTCACGCTCGAAGAACGCGAAGTGGAGTTGCAGGAAGGTGCATATCATTCCGGCCCGTCCGCTGTACTTCGACTCGTTGCTCAGAGGCTTCTTGCTTCAGGAAGTAATCCGAAAACCTGATCGTGTAATGCCAGTGATTCAAAAATTTGAAAGACTCGACAAACTCAAACAAACCCTTGCCGACTCTTCCAGCGCATACCGCTCGCTGGTGTACAAATACAGATCCTATCGGGACGGCTGGAGTTTTCCCGCAACCATGGCTCACACCACCGGGTACAAGATGGTGACCCACAATTACGAGCCGGAGGTTACGGCGCAGATCCAATCGATTCTCA
>JGI11705J14877_10002273_pt1 | contig 10464 bp, 9 predicted proteins | sample Etolaghawater15m_FD_14877 | JGI IMG/M metagenome (IMG submission 14877) | reverse complement strand
CTGCTAGGCGGTATTGGGTCTAACGTACTTGCTGGTTTGTTTACACCGCAGGTTACTAAGTCTGGTACTGTTATTGATCCGGGTGGCTTTGGTGATCTAGGCGGTATGTTTGGAGAGATTGGCAATGTTCTTGGTGGCATTTTTAGACGCGGAGGTTAATCATGGCTAAGTTTTCACAAACATTTTTACAGGGTTTGTTACAGCCTTCTTATCAGGAGGGTTTGTTTACTGCTGCGCGTGGCATAGGTCAAGCTCCTGCTCTTCGTATGCAACAACAGCAACAACAAGCAGAGCAACAACAGCTTGCTGCTATGGACCCTACACAGAGATTTAACTTTGCTATTGATAAGTTAAATAAAGCTGGTAAATACGACGAAGCTGCTAGATTAACAGCCAGTAGAGACCAGTATACTTTTAATCAGGCTGAAAGAGCAGCTAAAATACAAGTAAGAGACGATAAAAAAATAATTGATTTTGTTTCTAATGGTATGTTAGCTAATCAACAAACAGAAGTGCCTACTACTTTAAAAGTAGGAGAAGAAGAAATAACTATTCCTCCAAGGTTACGTGACGATATTTTAAAAGAAGCTAATCTAAAAAGAGAACAACAAGAGAGCGCAGCAGCTTCTAGAAGTGCAATGGAATTAACAGGATTCTATTCAAACTATGTTAATAACAATCCTGATTTATTAGAAAAAGTCCCTTCGCTCCAGCAACACATCGACACACTTAACTCAAAGGAACCTAAATCTACTTTTGAAAGAAAGGCTGCTGTGTCTGCTATCATTAAAGCTGTTGATGCTGATCAAAAACAAAAAACAGACGCTATGTATTCTGACGAAGAGTATAACAGGCAAGCAAGGCTAGTTACAGAAGAGCTTATAAATGCAGGTTCTAATACGTATTTCTGGCAAGACTGGATGGGCAAACGTGACATTCACGATTTCTTAACGGGTAGCGGTACAGAAGATGAAGTAGAAGTTTTTCAAGAACAGATGGCATTAGGTATTAAACAAGGAATTAAAAATAAAAAAGAGTTAGTTGACTTTGCTATGTCTGGTATGCGTCGTAAAATAAAAGGTCAAGAACAATCAGAAGCTATTGATGCGTTTGAAAACGAACGAGCGGCTTTAGAAGAACAGGCTATACAAAGTTTAATGAAAGACTTTAATATTTCTAAAGAAGAAGCGACAGCTATGCGAGAGCAAATAAGAGCAGAGTCTACTCGTCAGAATAGAATGAATAACTTTAGGTGAGGTTTTCATGGCTAGAGCAACCGTTAGTAAACAACCTGAAAGTTCTAATGTAGATGATAGGGAAGATTTTAAGAACCCTAAAGAAGCTATACCTAGACTGGCGCGTCAAGCAGTAGATGCTGGCGCTACTTTAAAAGAGGTAGCAGCTGTATTGAAAACAGACGAAGCTTCTGTTGGTAAGATATTAAACATTACCCCGCAAGTTGCTAGACAAATAGAGTTTTTTGTTAAGCCCGGTGATGAGTTTGATACGGACTTTGATAAAACTCCTAGTATGTTTAAACAAATTGTTGACCGTGCTAGATATGCTTTAGAGTCTAGAGAGCTACCTAGCGTTGATAAACCTGACGTTACTCTTACTGACTTAATGGCTCAATCAAAACCTTCGTTGCCTTCTGTTTCAGTGCCTGAAAGACCTAGCGTTGATAAACCTGACGTTACTCTTACTGACTTAATGGCTCAATCAAAACCTTCGTTGCCTTCTGTTGATATAGCAAGTGTTGCTAAAAATTTAGGGATAACTTTATCCAAGTCTACTGCTAAGGCGCTTGAATCTTCTTACAATTTTGAAGAACGTCTTGCTGAATACAGAGCAGTTTCTAGTGTAGAAAGAGAAATTTTACCTGTCGGCGTTTCGGATGAAACACGAAAAATATTTGACCAGCTTATAAAAATAGAGTCCGCTGAATCTTTGGGTGTTGCTCGTGAAGTATTTGGTGGTTTATCTTTACAAGCCGCAGATGAACTAGAAGCCTTGTATGCGTCTAAGGTAAACAACACATCCTACTCTGTTGAGAAAGACAGGATTAACAAGGAAAGGGAAGAGTTTTCTTATCTTAATCCCGGCGCTGCTGTAGCTGCGGAAACTGTTGGTGTTATTCCTTCAGCCTTTTTAAGCACGGCGGCATTAGCTAGAGCAGGTATTGTTAGCTTGCCTAAACAAGGCGCGATAGAGGCAGGTACATACGGGTTTGCTTCAGGAGAGTCTGTAGAGGAACGGTTAATTTTAGGCAGCACTAGCGCATTAGTAGGTGGTAGTGTAGGTAAAATAATTGATTCTGTTTTTAATCCTAATCTTGTAAAAACATCTACAAATCCAGACACGTTACACACGCAACAAGTTGATGCGTTACAGACTGCCGTGTCTGGACAAAAAATAACCAGACCAACTGCAGAATTAACGGACGATGACCTTGTTGATCAGTTAATTATTAGAGAGACTGAGTTTCTTGCTGACGCAGTAGGCCGACAAGGCACTGACCCTAACGCATTAGGTAACACAATGCTTCGTTTGATGCGTTATGCAGAAGAGATGGGTGTTAGCGGCAACCAAGCGTCCAAAGTTGTAAACAAGAACAAAAGAATTAAACAATTAATTAAAGACTCTAACAGAGGTTTTGATGATGTTACGCAGCTAAACGCTTTTAGAGAAGATTTATTAGATGTTACCGCTGGTCGTTTGGCAATTGACAAAGGTAAAACAATCCCAGAAGCACAAAGTTTTATTGTTAAGTTTCGTCGCTTTGCTTCTCCACTAGCTACTCTAGCAGAAACAGTCGTCGGCCCAGCATTTTCTTCTCGTATTATACGTGGTATGAATCGTGTAGTTCGTGGGCAGTCTGAGCTAGATGAAATGTGGAAAGGCATGGAGGGTCTTAGAAACTTAGCAGATGATGTTAGGTTCAATGATCTACTTCTTGATGCTGTTAACGAAACAAACATTGGAGCAAAGGCTGCTGGCAAGGCGTTACAAGCCGCTAAGAAATACGCTGACGCTAAGATAGGTAAAGGCGCTGGTGAAAGATTGCAAAAGTTCTTTGATGATAACGTAGAGTTTAACGGTCGTTATCGTCAAGAAGTAACTGCAGGTGTTTTGTCTGACGTATGGTTACACTCTGCTTTAAAGTATGTAGATGAAGATGTTAGTTTACGTATCAACAGAGCCAGAGCTGCTGGTAAAGCAGAGGATGTAGCTAGTAAGAAACGTAGTCGTAGAACTATGGAAGAGGAACGTGCAAAGCCAGACGGAGATGAGCTAGAGTATGCTAACATCTTTGATTCTCATTGGCGTTGGCAGAGAGAAACTCTTACACGTATGGAGCTAGGTAAACAGCTAGGCTTCCGAACATCTGGCAAGCCTACTGTAGCATTAGATGTTGAAAAGCTACCAAAGCGTCTTAGGAAAAAAGTCAAGAAAGGTGAGATGACTGCCTTAGAAGCAACAGCTAAACTTGAAAGTGATTCCTTTAAGTTGTTTGATGAGAAGATTATACGTGAGGCAATGGAGCGTGAAGGTCTTTCTGATTTACAAATCAAAAACGCTATAGAAATTCTAGATGACTTAGGTGTTAATGCTAACAGAGGCATGTCTCAAGAGCTGGAAATTGTTAGAAGCTTAGGGTATGTAGGAACCATTGCTAACCCGTATGGCGCTTTGATGAACGTACACGATTTGTTTAATGCTGCGTTTGAATTGGGTGTTGGTAACGTACTAAAAGCAGTGTTTAGCAAAAACAACATTGGTCTTTCTGCCGATGATGTTGGTCTGGCTAGACAAGTCTTTGGTGAATTTATTAGAACAGCCAACAAAGGCGACAGTTCTATAACAGGTATACGCTTCTTAGAAAATATGGCTAAGAAAAGCGAAGACTTACTTCAATGGTCTATGAAAGCATCAGGCTTTTCTGGTTTAGATAAGTTCGGTAAAACTAAGATCATGTCAGCATCCTTTAGAAAAGCAAGAAAGGATATGGCTAACGGATCTTTTGATAACAAGTGGAAAGATACTTTTAGCAGGGCTGAGTTAGATCAATTAAAAAGAGATATAGCTGCCGGTGATGCTAACAGTGAACTTGTTCGTGATCTAGTTATGTTTGATCTGTTTAGATTACAACCGATAAACCCAGCTGCTCAAACTTCTGCAGGTTTAAAAAGCCCTAACGCAAGAATCTTTTACATGCTCAAAGGTTTTGCTGTCAAGCAACTTGATCTAATGGAACGTCGTATCTTTAGAGAGTGGCAACAGGGTAACAAAAAAGAAGCACTCACTAACGCAATGAAGTACCTAGTTATTTCTGGTGGTGGTTTCGGTGTTGTCAACGAAGGCCGTCAAGTGTTGAAAGGAGAAGTACCAAACCCTGAAGAAGCTGCTGTTGGTGCTTTGTATCAGATAGGTTCAGTACTTACCTTGGGTGCTATGGGTGCTAACGATTACGGCTACAGCAAGTTTATGCAAGATCCTGCAAACGCAATGTTAGCTAATATCTTTCCTCCGTTAAGTGCTACGCTTCCAGCCGCTGTTTTAAGAGATATGGGTGAAGCAGCAACTAAAGGAGACCCACTACCAGATGAAACAATATATGCTCTTCCAGTAGTGGGTAAGACCCTTAAAGGGGTGTTTGACTAAATCTCGCAGTTGTTACCCGTACAGGCTAACGTCTGTGATCCTTCAGTGTTGTCAGCGTTCTCAGAGATGTTCCAATCGATTGTCTCTGGGAATGCTTCCTTCAACTTCTCATAAGTCTCAATGTCAACAGGCTCATAAGGTGCTTGCTGGTATGTGTGTTCGCTATAGGGTAGGAAACTAATACCACTGATCTTATCGAACTTGTTGTACAACCACTGACCCACCTCAAGAAACTCATCGTCTCTATAATAACAAGTCATTGATGGTTTGTGTTCACACCAGTAGTCTTGGTAAATCTCCCATAGTTCTAACTGCTCCATAGCACCCATTTCAGAAGCCACCACAGCCCCGTCAGGAGACTTTATAGGGAAGGAGAATACCTTGGTAGTGGGTGACATTACATCGTCCTCTACAGGCACTCCTGCAGCCTCTAGGACAGCACACAGTGGATCACGTGCGTCTGCTCTTACTCGTCTAATGTACTGATCTGAGTATCGAGGATGGATACCACTAGCAGAATCAACCAACTGACTAACAGTGCCGGAAGGTTTAACAGCAGTAATAGCAGTGCTAACATTAATACCAAGCTTTGCAGCCCACTGCTTATTAGTTGCAATCGCTTCTTCTTTGATAGCAGTAAGCCACTCTTTAAGTTCTTCACGGTCTTGTCTCCCTGACAACATGGGATGATCCATGATGCCTGTTAAGCTAACACCCAGCAAAGCTTCCTCTTCAGTGTTGCGTTGCCATATCTTACGTAAGTAACGAAAGTCTGTTAGGGTAGCCTGTAAAGTTCCAAGGATAGCCGCAACACGAACTTTTCGTTTAAGGTCTGAGAGCGTATCGGTTGACCTGACAACAACTTCCGATAGATTGCAGAATTGGTAAGGCCGTAAGATGATTTCGCTACATGGATTAGTTCCAAAATCATAGGTAGCATCTCGTCGCTCGTTCTTTGCAGCTTGTCTTTGACTTGCGACTCTAGAGAACATACCTCGCTCTCCTGAACGGGACTCGTATAAACTTTTCCACTCATTTAAAAATGCCTCAAAGTCGGGTTTCTCTGTATAACATGCGCTGTTGTTTGCTAGTCCTCGTTGTGGGTTGTCTTGCCACCATTGTCCTGACTTGCAGCGTCTAAGTCTATCGTCGGTAAGATTAGAGAGACTGATGAGAGCGGACCTTCTAACTCCTCCGACGACAACGATCTGTGCAATCTTACAGCAGATATCGTGACACTCGATGGAGGAAAGCTTACGTCCAGCAGCCTCCCTAAAGATTTCTGTGGTAAATTTAAACAGGTCAACAAGAGGATCCGGACCAGACGCTCTACCTCCGAAGGTTTTAAGGGCTGACCCTGCAGGTCGTACTCCACTGATGTCCCACTTTGGAAGCTGACCCGAATANANCAGGCTGATAAGTTCTCGATATGCTTTAGCCCATCCAATCTTTGAGTCAGCGACGTGTATAACTGTATCTGTGGCATGAAAGTCCTCCGCAACTTCTGGTAGTTTAGATACGTATTGTCGTTCAACAGAGAATCCTACGCCTGTACCGCACATAAGACGTACATCATCTCATCAAACGCTTTAGGGTGATCGATAGGTAGGTAGCTACAGTTAAAGCCAGCTACGTTGTCACGGTCAAGAGCCTCGCCAGCAGTCATTAACGCTCTCATGCTAGGCATAACACTCAGGTCGTGAATGTCTGCGAAGATACCGTTAGCTTCTTCGAGAGTGAGCTTACCTTTCTCAATCCAGAAGTTTAAGTATCTGTCGATTGTTTCTTCCCACGTCTCACGTCGTTGTTCCTCTGGTAGGTAACGTGCGTAGCGGGACTTGTGAATGTATTGTTGATATGCGTCCATTAATTTAGTTCCTTGATTAAACGTTCGATGTACCAGCGACACTTACGTAAGTCTTCAACAGGCTTACCCTTGTAGTCGTAGCGCCATAGGTACTTCAGTGCGTTGCCTTTGAGATAACCACGAAACTCATGCTCAGGCATTGATGCTTTGATTGCTTCGATGGCTTCAACTGCACCTTTGTTGTAATGGTCAGGTTTATCTACAGGGTCTGCTTTCTTCCGTATTGAAAGATTGTTTAGTGCAGTGACTGTATCCCAATCTTCAGGGCTTGCGTTGTCAATACTCATCCGTACTTCCTCTTTAGATATTGCATACTCACAGGTAGCTCATCAAAGGAACCGTTGTTTACTTCGTTGAGCATCCAAATCCCAGACCAGCTACCGTTCGTTTGTGGGTTTAAGTAGTCTTCATCGTGGTTGTAATAGATACCAGCAAACAATCCAGTGATGTTACTACCGTCAGCTTTACGTGCGTATGCTATGTCTCTGTCTTGGACGTGTCCCATGATGCACGACATGAACTTCTTTTGTAACATGAGTTTTGCACAGGTGACTGGTCTGCCCATGACTCCGCTCGTGAAGTAGTGGCAGTACGCGATGCCATCGATGATGATTGGTTGTAGAAAAGGGATAACTTCCCATCCGGCTTCTTCCAATAAGAAATGATCATAACTCATTAGTCCTTCTAGTTTAGCGTCAGCTTCAATAGCCCGTTCAATACGCTGTTCATGGTTGCCTATCAAGAAGACCATGCGAGGTGTCCACATCTTCTTCTTGTTACTACGCAGCCGCTCTTGTTCATTGCGGATAGGTAACATGAATTGATTCATAGCTTCAATGCCAGCTTCAATGTCACGTGTATACCGCCGTCCCTCGAACGACTTTTTCCCAACGTCATAGCTACTGAGACTTGGCATGTCCCAGTGATCCCCCAGATGAATGATAACGTCAGGCTTTGTTACTGAAGCGTAGCGACCAGCCCAGTACAGATGATCAATAGGCGTATCAGGTTTGACTTGCGTGTCAGGTATTACAAGGTGTCTCGTCATTGCTTTTTACTCCATCCGACAGGACAGGTTTCAGCGGTGTACCATGTGAATCCCTGCTTCTCTGCCCACTCTTGCATGGTGTATCTTGTCCCGTCACCTCTACGTCTTGCGCCGGGCATTGCAGTTCTTGGGTTTTGGAAAACAAATACCAGCTCCTCCTTCTCCCCAAGACCATTGCTGATGTCAACATACTTCCTCGCTTCTGCGCGGTCACGAAACCTCCCTTTAGCTTCAATATATATAGTGTAATCACCACTGTAATATACAAAGTCAGGCTCATACGTCTTTACTTGGGTGTATGTTAACTTGCCAACATGGTACTCGCAGCGTTTGAACTTCTGGTGAAGATCATACTCGAACCAGCTATCGTACCCTTTAGGTATGTTACGCTTCGTTCTCTTCACTTGGTCTTTCCCATAGTTGATTAGGTTCACGACGTAGCCAGAGCAGTCTAGCGTTCTCAATGACACGCTCTTCAGACTCTAACAACTCAACGCACTTGTTAAACATCTCTATCTCTGTCAGTCCTTCGAGCAGCTTCTGAGATTTCTTATCACCAATACCATACACACCGACAATGTTATCAGCTTTGTCGCCCATGATGATTTGACGATAGAAGAATAACAGGCCTTCCTCTTCAGTAACAGATGTTAGTTCACGCTTGTTGAAGTTGTAGTGCCTGCACGGTACTTGTTGAAAGTCCTTATCAAGACTGACGATGATGCTGTCAGGGTTGGCGGTAGCGTCAATAGCAATCAAGTCATCAGCTTCCTCACCCTCAGTAACAACAGCGTTCCAATCATTGATAAGGTACTCACGTATAGCTTCCAAGTGTACAGGCTTTTCTTTGTCCTTACGGTTACCCTTGTAAGGCGCAGTAACAGCTATGTCGTTACGAAAGTTACCCTTACCTGTCAGGTAGACACGGTAGTCTGGTTCGCTTTCTATCTGTATGTATAGATCGCTAACAAGATCAGACAAGAAACTGCCCGTAGTATAACAGGCAGTCTTGACTGACTCATCGTTGCACTTGAATGCACAACGATAAGCTACGATGTCACCGTCGATCAGGATCACAACGCTTCCGCTTCAGACACAGCGTTTTCGTTGTACTCGATCAGATTAGTAACCTTCATCTTAATCATCGATGGCGACCGTCCAGTACCAACAGACCAGTCGTAGTAACCTACAACAGCGACAGCTTCAGATCCGTTAGCGATAAGTACGTCTTCAGGAATCTCAGTGCCAGACTCGTCAGTGATACGCATAGGGTTGTTGCTCTTCATGGTGATAAAGAAACCACGGTCGTCACCTTTGTTGCTTGGTGCAATACCCATCTCTTCAATGGCTTCAATAGCTTTATCGCTAAGGTTTCCAAGCTGTACTTGGTACTTGTTGCTGTACTTGTTGAGCTTGTTACGCTCACACCAGTAGACGGTTCCGCGTACAGTGATGGGTGGTAGTTTGTTTGCAGACATAAGACTCTCCTTAATGTGTTTCTGCCCAATTGTTGCCTACTCTATACTCGCCGTCTAAGGGACATCGTAGGCTTAATGCCTCACCGGCGATTCTGATAGCACGTACACCCATACGTCCAACCGTATCAGCGTAGTGTGCTGGTGTTTCTATTTGCCATTCGTCATGGACGTTAGCAACAAATCTATGTGGTATGTTTCGTAGCTTATCTGCCAAGTGTACCAAAGCTTCCTTCATAACAATAGCCCCAGCACCTTGTAATAACGTATTCAGCGCGGCGTGTTCTGATCTGACTCTGAGCTTTCGTCCGTCAAGTGCAGTAAGGATGCCTGATGCAGCCTCCCTGTGAGTATCTCTTCTAACTCTTTCAAGAGACGGCGTGTTAGATAGAAATGTTTCCTTAAGTCTTCGTCCAGTAACGCTATTTCCTCCAACGATAGCTCCGATCTTAGCATCTCCGGCTCCATACAGAAACGCATAAATGAATGTTTTTGCAAGAGGACGTGTCTCAAGTCCAGCTGCTCGTTGATTAGCCGTATGAATATCGCCATTGAGGATTTCATTAGTGTAATCTTCGTCGTCCATGTAGTGAGCTAACATACGTAGCTCTAGTCCGCTGGCATCGATACCAACTAATTTGTTACCTTCGTCCACTGTCCAGCATGACCGACACTCTGTACCAAACGGTGCAGATACTGCTGGTACCTGAGCCATGTTAGGTGATAGGTGTGTCATACGTCCAGTGACTGCTCCATTAGTAATGACTCTGCCATGTACTCTACCATCGTCCTTGACAGCTTTCAACCATGAATCGATCTGAGCTACTCGCTTTTGCAACATCATGTAACGTGCAACTGCTTTGGCTTCGGGTCTGTCAATGCCTTCAAGTACCTTCTCATCAACAATGATATTACCCTTCTCAGTCTTCTTGTCAAACTTAACACCAAGACCTTGTAGTCGCTCAGCTATCTGCTTACGTGAACCGGGATTGAACACTGTTACCTTATCCTTCAGTCGCTTACCTGTCTTCTCAGACCAACGCTCTTCAACGATGGGTGGGAAGATAGCCTGTAACTCTGACTCTATGTTGTTCATCTCAAACATAAGATCCATCATCAACTTCTCAGCATACGGTACGTCAAGCTTGAAACCGTTCTGTTCCTGATCAGTCACGATCCAACCCACACGATGCTCAAGATCAATACACTTCTGAGAGAAGCCTTCCTTGCGTAGCTGCAATGCTAACCACCGATGCACACGCTCAGTTAGTTCAACGTCAGCGATACAGTACTCGATCATCTCGTCAGTTAGTCCACCGTCGTAGTCTGTAAAGTCGAGCTTTCCTGTTCCTCCAAGGATTGCTCCCCAGTTTCGCAGTGAATGCCCGCCTTCTTGACTGGGGTTGTACAGG
>JGI11705J14877_10002271_pt1 | contig 10470 bp, 10 predicted proteins | sample Etolaghawater15m_FD_14877 | JGI IMG/M metagenome (IMG submission 14877) | reverse complement strand
GTGTTTCATATATCCATGATTACTCAAACTACTGAAAAAGGACAAAAATGAAAGTTGGATATGCCAGAGTATCAACGTCATCCCAAAGCCTCGATTCACAACTGAAAGCCCTCAAGGAAGCAGGGTGTGAGAAAGTCTACCATGAAAAAATCTCAGGTGCAAAGACACACCGCAAAGAATTTGAAGCGATGATGGACTTTGTTCGTGATGGCGATCAGGTTGTAGTCACCCGCCTGGATCGATTAAGCCGCTCCTCGCATGAGCTTCAAATAACAGCTCAGAAGCTCGAAAAAGAAAAAGTTGACCTTCGGGTGCTTGAACAGAATATCGACACGTCTAGCCCTCTTGGAAAGCTCATGTTTCAAATGATTGCTGCCATCGCTGAGTTTGAACGCTCGATTATCAATGAACGTGCCGAATCTGGTAGAAAAGCTGCTATTGAACGGGGTGTGAAATTTGGGCCACAACTAAAGCTTTCCAATGATGACGTAGTGAGTATCATCAATTTAATCAGTATGGGTGAATCCGTGACGAACCTCGCGAATACTTATGGTGTAGGACGAGCCACTATTTACCGCGCCATCGAGAGAATGAAAAAAAAGAGAGGATAGCTGATGCCAAAAGCAGGGACAACGTGTATAAATTGGGTAGGAATGAGCGAACAGGAGCGCTACGATAAAGCAAAGAAACGAGTAGAGGCTGTGCTTGCGGACAACAGCTTTAATGCTACAAAGAACGCTGCCATTAATGACATCATGAATCGATACAAGATCAAAGAACAAATACTTGAAGAACTGGGTGTGGTAAAAAGCGATATGAAGCGCAATAAAGTAGCCAACATGAGTAAAGACGAACGGCTTGAATGGGCGATTGCATACATCAAGGAAAACATGAGAGATGGCGTATTTGCTGCAAAAAAGCACCAAAATTTCTATGATTCAGCAAGATATCGTGGTGTCTATAAAGAGGCCTTCAAAACAGCAGGGGCGGTAAAACCGAAAGAAACGTGGAAGCTAAGCTTTAAGGCTTTGATGAAAGCAATGGAGCCGTACAAAAAGAAGGATATTGCTAAGATAAAAACACTCAATGAAGCGGTAGCGAACATGGATTTTTTTGACAGTAGTTTGTGGGAGCAAAAATTGGGCAATGACAATAAAAACCCTTATTCAGAACGCTTGAAGAGCGTATTTCCTCTTTCAAATGACATTTATCTTTCGCAACTATCACCAGCCAAACTGGAAGCAATATTACTAGAAGGTTGGGATGGAGTAAAAAGCACACAAACAAAACTCCTTGGCTTTATTCAGAACAATATTCTCGCAGGCATTTTTATTAAAGGTGTTTGTATCCCTGCGGTAGTAAGGTTTGATGGTGGAAAATACATAAGTGAGTATGTCAAAGCCGTGGCTGCAAGCATTAAAGAGCCAAAGACACTTTCAGATTACTGTTATTTGAATTGGAATAAGTCGGTCCGAAACAAGCAAGCAGTATTGGAATTTTTACAACAACATGGAGATGTCCTTGTAAAAGACTTTAAATGGCAAACCGTTATGGATTACTTACCCTACGGCTTCGCAGAAGAAACTCTTCACGTGTGGAGATATCTTTTCAAAAAAGACCTGCTCCTTCCCTTGCAAAAAAAAGGCATCTTGAGTGAATCATTTTTTTCACTAACCCCGTTTGATTACATCTACGAAAAGCATCTGGAAAAAAAAGCAATTGTAAAAAAAGAAGAGCAAACAGTCATGTGGTATGCGCTGGAGCATCACAACCATCTTTCTATGCAAAGTAGGTCGATTAAAAAATCATTATTCATGATTAGATTTGGCCCGTTTGAGAGTGTAAAAGCGGTTGATTTTACCGCCGAGGACTTTCAGGCCTTAAAAAACAGAAAGAGTAGTGTTGCTTATATTCCTGTCGTGCAAAATATGATTGAAGACGGTCTCTGCCCTTATTCTGTCATGGAAACAGAAGTCGATGAGAGGGAATTTCGTTACGATGATGATGTGTGGATAGCTAATGGTCAGCAGCTCGATTTTACCTTGATCGATGAAGTGTTTCGGGATGCATCAAAGACCTATGCTAAATCAAAAACAAAAAAATGTACTCAAAAAATGATAGGCTGGAAAAACCTGCTTGAATTATGGAAAATGCTCGCTCATATTGGAGTTAACAGTCTAGAGGAACTGGATAATAGCAAAAAAAGTTTATTGTATTTATCGCTTCGGAAGATGGCAAATGAGGGATTGAAGCAGAATAATAAAGCACTAAGAGTTCTTGGGGCCTTTCAATCGCTCGTGAAGTGTCTGAAGGAACTTAATTATAATGGTCTGAGTAAACAACTTGTGATAGTTCACAGCGAATTCACCCTTCCTAAAATCCCCAAAGAAATAGATGTTTACACCGAGGATGAGGCGCAGGCGATTGTCGATTTTTTGATGTTTGATCCAGCCGATGAAGAATACCAGAGAATATGCAAAGAGTGTAACTTAAAACGTCTTGAGGTGTGTGCTATTGGTTTGCTTGCCTTATCTGCTAGAAGGATCGGTGAGATTATTCAATCGGTAAGTGCTGACTCAACGGGACTACGGGTGGATGACTTAATAAAAGTGGGCGCAAGCGGGGAGCTTGCTTTACGGTACTACAGCCCTAAGCAAAAAGCGACACAGATGGTGTATTTAGGAGATCTAGTCGGGCAGCGTCAAGACCCCTTTGCTCAAGTGCTTGAAGAGTTAATTCCAAAACTCTTTAAGGAGGCTTTGGATATCACGAAACCTTACCGAAAACATCTTCCTGACTCACTCAGTAACTTACTGTTTGTGGAGAAAAAGAATGGCAATAAGAGACTGTTTGGTGTTATTCAGACCCCAACTGTATGGAAAAAAATGAAACTTTTTTTCCAGAAAATCGGGGTTAACCCTTCTCGAAATCCCCACGAATTTAGACACTATCTGGCAACCCATCTGATCCTTGCAGGCGGTACAATCATGGATGCCGCCGATGCTTTGGGTGATACAACAAAAACGGTGGCTAAGAATTACCATAAATACGCCGACCGAATCGACACCTTGAAACTGATGGCAGCCAAGGGGCGAACACAATTGGTTGATGCAAAAGAAGATAGTGAATATCTAAAATCACTTGATGAAAACAACTCAAAAGTGTGCTCACCACAAGAGATGAGCGAAACAGGACACCGTATGCTGGGTGGTTCTTGTACGGAGAGCATTGATGGGATGCAGGCTTGCCCAAGTTATCAGATGATGTACGGAGCTAGATCATGTTCAGGGTGCAAACACCTTGAAGTAAACTGCGTCGATAACAAGCAATATTGGAAAAAAGAGCTACAAACTGCCCTTGAAGGAGTGGATGAATCTAAGACAGGGAGTATGCAGTGGAGCCTCTATGAGACACGCAGAAAAAAGGCTAGAGTGATGCTGGATGACATTAAAACGAAGGAGTTGGAGTATGAGTGCGGTTTATCTTGATGAATTAATTGACACTAAAACACTACAAGAAGAAGATTCTAATTATCATGTGTATCTGCTAAAAAAAGCAGAAGAGATTCCCCTAAAGTGGAAGCCTTACGAGGAGAGATTCGAGAGTGAAGTTGTGAGGACATTTAACTTCGAGCGATTTGAGCCTCAAATTAGGCTTTACGTCATCGCATGGGCGCTTGATCGCCTGTGGATGCAAGGCGCTGATTCAAAAACGGTTGGAACTGGGCTGAATTTTTTGGCAGAGATGCTGGAAGAAAATCCACAAGTGGGCATAAACACCAACATGAAGTCCATTTTTCGGGAATACGTTGAAAAGCTCTTTGAATCTGTAAGGCAAAAGGTTGTGGGAGATGAAGGTCAGGGCCTTCTGATAAAAACGGTAAGAATTAAGGCAATTGATGTTCTTCGGTTTATCAATTTCTGCTCCAGCTATCATAAAGTACACAAATGGACTATGACTGCAGACATCTCAAGACTGCTACCGAACAAGCTGCATAAATATCTAAGCAAAGCGGAGATCGAGGCGTTCAAAGTTAAACTCTTTGAGCTTGAAAATGCAAAAAAAACACCTTTAATCCCATGGGCAATCCTGTATGACCTAATGACATTTCTTGAGAAAGAACCGCCAAGCTACATTAAAACAGCGATAATTATCGGTGTCGAGGCAGGTTTGCGGATTTCGGAGATCAGACAACTCCGTCGAGACTGTCTTGAGCCTGTAAGTGAGGCCGAAAAAGCAACAATGGAACGCCATCTCAAGCGATACGCAGATAATGCGCCCATTAAGCTTGATTACTCAAATAGCGCCTGGTTGAAGTACTATGTGGTCAAAGGCAAAGGCTCTGAGATTGTTGAAGGTACACCTATTCTTGTGGGTAGGGCTGTCATTGAAGCGATAAATGAAGTGCTAGAGATGACGGAAGAGCTTTCGGAGCGTTCAGGCAGTAAAATGTTGTTTCTGAATGAGCAAAGGAATGGAGAGATAAGTGTGCGGAGTTATGAGGCCCTTCAGTCAGATCGAAATGCGCTAGTGGAAAAAGGGATGCCATATATACGCTTTCATCAGCTCCGTGCGACATTTGCCACTATTCTTCATCACTTAGGGATTCCAATTGAGGTGATCGAGAAGTATATGAATCACGTCAGTAGCGACGTTACATCAAGTTATGTTGACGCAGATTTAAATGAGAACAGAGAAGTGTATACCCGTGTTCTGGATAATAGCATAGCTGGTGTGCAAAACAACGAAGCTTATCAAAATATGCGTGACGAACTGGTGTCTGTTGCGGAATCTAATGAGTTTGTCGGGATGAGCGATGGAAGTAGAATCAATTTCTTCAAACGGCTCCAAAGACGCTATGATGTGAAGATTAAAATAGAAGACCACGGCAACTGCGTCTTGCCTGCTGATAAAGCCTGTCCAGAGGGCTTTGATGATGTGTTGCCTTGTCACCATAATGGCTGTAAATCTTTTCACCCTGACGTGGAGGAGAAGCCTTTCTTTGTTGCCGCACTTGATGGAATGATGGAAAAGAAAACAGCATTTGAAGCATTTGCCAAAGAGCATGGGAGCTTATCGGTTTCGGCATCGAGGTTTGATCAATCAATAAGCAGCCTAAGTGATATAATTAAACTAATCGAGAAGGGAGCCTAGATGCCAAGAAAAAAAGTAGTAACCGCAGAGGCTATAGCCGAAGTAATTCGTAAAATGAAGCGTCTAAAGCCATTCCAAAGAGGCAAGTTTCAAGTTGGTGAGAGAGCTGACGGCCAACCAATATATCATTGGCCTAAAATTAGTAAGGCTAAGATCGCTCGTCAACTCGGAGTGCAGGCAGATTACCTCACTGACTTGCAAAGGAAAGATGAAAGTATTAAAAATGCCCTGTTACATGTTGGGCAGCCCCGCGGTAGTGTTAGTGGCGAAGAGGCCGAACCCAAGTCTGGAACAAAGGCCTATTATAAAAAGCGATATGATGAAGTCCAAGCGGAAAACAAAAAGCTCAACATTCGGCTATCGAACTATCTGAAGAAGAACAAAGAGCTGGCCGTTAATGAAGCGAACATTGACGAAGTGTTGGAAAATAGCGAAAGATTGATTAATGAAAATAAGAAGTTGAAGCAAATGATAACTAGATTAGAGTCAGAAATAAAGGGATTGAAGCTAAGAAACGCTTCTGTTGAAACTCAGCTGGCATTAGCTGGAAAAGATATTTGATTCACTAGAGTCTGTTCAGAACTTTGTGTCAGTTACCGATAGTTTCTAAAATTTTAGCAGGTTAGTCTTTATTGGCCTGATTTGTGCCAGAACCTACAGTTTATGGCTTTATCCCAAATATTTTTGCAAGACCTTAACAATATCATCTTCAGTATAAGACTCAGGTATATTGTAATTTGGTATTAAACTTTAATTTCAACTAAAAGATATCCTTAAATTATACACTTAACAAACCTTTCTATATTAGAATATTATAATATAGTTATATTGGAGTTTAAATGAGTGAAGAATGTTATAGAGAAGCGAGCAATAAGAGCGAAGTTAAAAAAGCTAAGAATTTTATTTTTGATAATCATGTAGAGATAGAGAATAAATCGGAAAAATTAGCGCTACTATCTAATAGTGTGAGAATGAAGATTGTATTGCTGCTTAAAAACTTTAATAAGCTTTGTGTATGTGACCTGAGTGAAATATTAGAAGTTAATCAATCTGCAATATCTCAGCATTTACGTAAATTAAAAGATGGTGGGATATTGAATAAATCAAGAGATGGATTAACTATTTACTATTTTATTGATGAATCAAACAATCCTAATTTATCAGGGTTATTAGAAAAAATATTTTTATTCAAGGAGTAACTATGGAGTTTATATTAAATTTTTTACAAAACTTTTGGGAACTATCAATAATGATAGGACTATATGTTTTAATAGGATTAATCTTTGTAGGAATAGTCCACTTATATATCTCTGAAGATTGGATTAAAAAACATTTAGGCGAAGATAATAAATACAGTGCTTTAAAAGGTGCGCTATATGGTATTCCTCTTCCTCTTTGTTCATGTGGTGTAATACCTTTGGCTACAAGTTTAAGACAAAAAGGTGCATCTAAAAAAGCAGTGACAAGTTTTTATATTACAACTCCAATGACAGGTATAGATTCAATAATAGCTACTTATGGTGTATTTGGTCTTCCAATGGCAATCATAAGAGTTATTTCAAGTTTTATTAGTGGAGTTCTTGCAGGTAGTCTTGTAAAAGAATCATATGATGACATTCAAGAAAAAGAAGAGAAAAAATCTTGTTGTAGTTCTTCTTCTTGTTGCTCTTCTTCTAATGAAACACTAAAAGAGAATCAATTTAAAAAAGCATACAATTATGCGATGAATGAAGTTTTTAGTGATATTGCTAAACCAATATTTTACGGTCTAATATTAGCAACTTTATTTATACTTTTAATTCCAAACAATGGTGTTGAGTTTTTAAATGATAATTTATTGATAGCCTATTTTTTGGTCTTTTTAATTGCACTACCTCTATATGTGTGTTCAATTTCAGCCATTCCTATTGCTTTATCAATGTTAGCAGTTGGTGTAAGTCCAGGAGTAGCTTTTATTTTTTTAGCAGCAGCCCCTGCAACAAATATTATTACAGCAGGAATTATAAAGAAGATTCTTGGTAATGATGTGTTAATAGTTTATCTAATATCAATTGTGGCAGTTACAATCTCTTTTGCATTGATGATTGATTTTGTGTTTCCCAAAGAATGGTTTGCATATACATTGGACAGTTTAGAGAATGAATCAAAATCAATACTTGATATTGGTGGAGCTATTATATTCTTGATAACAATGTTTTACTTTGTAGCTAAGCAGTGGATTAACTCTTTAGTTAAATCATAATGTTTACAAGGCTCTTATTTTTGGAACAGATTTTCATAAGAGAAAGGTTGTTCCAAATAGGGTTGAATTTTGGAACATTCAGAAGTAGTCAACTTGACTACTTCTTTTTAGCTACATCTTTAATCGCTCTATAAATCGTATTACGAGCTACATGAAAGAATTTTGACAACCATGCTACAGACTTGCCTTTTTCATACTCTTTATATATGACATTTTTCTCTTTGCTATTAAGAATAGCTCTTCTTCCAAACTGAATACCTTTTTTCTTTGCAGCTTCAATTCCTTCTCTTACTCGTTCATTGATTAGGTCTCTCTCAAACTCTGCAATAGCACCTAGCATGGTAAATAATAATCTTCCTGCTGGTGTTGTAGTATCAATATTTTGTTGAATGACTTTGAGATCGACATGTTTATCTTCTAAAAACTTAGCTATATTTTGAAGGTCAATAACTGACCTTGCTAATCTATCAAGCTTTGTAGCAAATAATATGTCTCCTTCTCGAACAAACTCCATCATGATATTAAACTGTTTACGATCAGCTTTATTTTTACCAGATTTTTTTTCATAGAAAATCTTCTCACAGCCTGCTTCTTTAAGTTGATCAATTTGATTCTCAAGATTTTGGCTAGAAGTTGAAACTCTTGCATAACCTACATTCATAATAAATCCTTTTTATTGGAATTACTATTTATGACATATTATAGTCTTTGATGTGGATCAAAGTAGAATCAGCTGAGAATTTGTTGTACATATTTAGATAAATATGCTAAAATGACAGAAACCTGTCACATATAAGGATTAATATGCAAGCTGTAAACTACACAAACGCACGCAACAATCTCAAGACTTTGATTGATGATGCATGTGATAATGATGAAGAAATTATCATAACTACTAAAAATGATAAAAGTGTTGTATTAATTTCACTTGATGAATACAATAGAACTCATGCAGCTTTGAAACGTGAAGTACAAGATGCAATAGAAGAAATCCAAAGAGGAGATATAATCGGTATTGAAGAAGCTTTTGATAAGGTTCTAGCTAAATATGAAAATTAATTTTTCTCAAAAAGCCTACCAAAGACTTGATGGATTAGCAGAATATATTTATCAAGAAAGTAGATCAAAAAAAACGACAGTATCTTATGTAAAAAAATTGCGTCAATATATTATTGAGACTCTTAGTCATTTTCCCCAAGCAGGTAGACCAAGTGAGGAATTAGCACCAAATACTAGGAAACTAGTGTACCAAGGTTTTAGTATTATATACCGTGTCTCAGATGAGAGTATAGAAGTCCTCACAATTTACCGTGAAAATCTTTATTGACACTCACTATTGATTTTATATTTTGTTCCAAAAAGAACAGAGACTGTGAAAGAACTAACCTTGTAAAAGCAAAAAGGAGAGTTTCTAAGAAGATATTTGAAGATTTAGATGGATAAACTTACTTTTTTATGGAAAAAGAGCCAAATAAAGTCTAAAACTGCAAGATACTCTGCTATTTCTTGCTTGATACTCTCAAGGTTGCCACTTTTTAGTGCTCTCATCAGCTTTTGAAACAGTGCAATCCCAATTAGATTTAATAATCTTCTGAAATTATAGGTAAGCATAATCAGAGCATTCTCTCCGGCAACCTTTGTTTTACCTCGCACCAAAAAATGACTCCAACCAAGCTTTTGTTTGATTGTACCAAATGGGTGTTCAACTAGTGCGCCACGCTGTTTGATTATCTTCTTACCTTCTGGTGTTTCCATTTTTGTACGATGTTGGGTAACGATCTCTTCATGTTCCCAGCGCCAGATACGTTTGGCATTAGCGGTATCTGTAAGGCATTGTGAACGCAATGGACAGACTTTACATACAGAACCAGTGCCGTAGTACATGAAACGGACAATACCTTTGTTCTCATAAATGGTTTTCCTACGCTTTATTACTTTATGATTTGGACAGATATAACAGTCGTTGTCTGCATCATAAGTGAATGCATCCCGTGGAAATCTCCCTGTGTCTTTCTGCTTTTTCTGCTTGTCTTGTATTGGTACATAAACATCTAGGCCTTCATCCATACATCGCTTTACTTCTTTAGGATTGTAATAACCAGCATCGGCTCCCACTTTCATTTGGTTATTACCAGTCGCTTCTTTTGCTTGAGTTGCCATGGGATAGAGTTGATAGTAGTCAACCCCTTTAGAAGAAATATCAGTTGCAACAATGAATTTATATTTACTATCAACAGCAATTTGTGCATTGTAAGCTACCAGATGATGGGCTGGTTTAGTCATCAGAGTGGCATCGGGATCACTTTTACAATATTGATTTACTTGACGCTCTTTGAGGATATTGAGATCGGCAGAGAGTTCGGCTTTACGTTTTTTAAGTTGATTAAGACGTTGCTTGCTTACTACTGGTATTGATTCTTCTTTTTCGCATTCATCACTATATTCTAGAGAATGCAGATACTCACTTATCTTCTCATCAACTGTCTTCATATCTTTCATAGTCACTTTTTCAGAAATGAGTTGATTCTTTGATGCATTAGCTCTTAAAAAGGCACCGTCAATAGCAACCACTGCACCATCAATCAAATCGACAGAGCGGCATAACACTACAAAGTCACGAAATAGTTGTTTTAGAACCGCTGGATTATCTTTGCGGAAGTTAGCAATGGTCTTGTAGCCTGGAGTAAGTCCTGCGCATAACCACATCATCTCAACATTACGTTTAATCTCACGTTCGAGTTTTCTAGAACTTCTGATACTGTTAAGGTAGCCATAGAGATAGATCTTCAAAAGTAGTGTGGGATGATATGCTGGTTGCCCATCAGAACCACCATTAGTTGTAAATACTCCTAAGGCGGCTAAATCAATAGTGTCGACATAGCTATCAATTGCTCTTACTGGGTTATCCTCATCAACATATTCATCTAAACTTGGAGGAAAAAGAAGTTGCTGACCACGGTTTAAACCTTCTTTGTAGTTTGGCATTATCAGCCTTTTTTCTTGATATATGATATATCTATTTTAGCTGATTAGACGTTACAAAGGGCTTTCACTACCAGTTCTTTCACAGTCTC
>JGI11705J14877_10002269_pt1 | contig 10475 bp, 8 predicted proteins | sample Etolaghawater15m_FD_14877 | JGI IMG/M metagenome (IMG submission 14877) | reverse complement strand
ATTAAAAATGGGTTTAAATGACAGTTATGGTCATCTTCTCTAAGTGCATTATCTTTGTATTGATGCATAGTTTCAACTTTCCAATGATGGAGGATTTTATTGTGAGTGCGCCAAGCAAAGCTAAGGCAATCAAGCTGGACAATCCAGCTCAGGTAAAGATTAGCCATCAGCCTGAAACCAAACTACACATATTAGGCGGTAACAAATAATATGAAGCTGTAGTAAGGGCAGTTTATCAGCCACAATGCTTCGGCGTGAAGGTGTTGAGCCCCGTAATAATCGTCACACCTGACCAAGGTCTTCATTTACTGGAAGTCAGTACCTATATAAGCGAAATGAGATTATGTTTTTCAAGTTTTTAACATAACCCAAACTAAAAGGTTAGCTCATACAGGAGGTGTCGGGGTCTAAGTCCGTAGCGGGTAAATGAATTGATAGTCTTGGAACTTGGGAGAACCTTGCAATTTCTGAATGTTGCTTTTAGAGTCGAAGAGATTAGAAAGTAACTTTGCAAGGTAGTCGGACTAATTCATAGTAGAGGAGTAAATGGGGTAATGCCCATTGAGGTTGAAACAGACCACTCGAAGGGATTAGCAATTTAATGTAAGGAGGTAACCGAGCAATGTCAAACTCAGAGTTGAATAAAACTTTGTCTAAATTATCTTCTCTATCAAAGTGTGCTAAAGAGAATAAAATATTCCAATTTGAGAGCTTAGCTCACCATCTTAATATTGAGTTCTTAAAAGATTGCTACTTTAACCTTGATAGAAACAAGGCAGTAGGAATAGATAAAGTTAGTTGGCAAGAGTATAATAGTAACTTAGATGAAAATCTAATAAAGTTAGTGCAAAAGCTAAAGAATAAATCTTTTAAACCACTCCCTGCAAAGAGAGTGTATATCCCTAAAGGGAATGGTGAAACAAGACCACTGGGGATTTCTACTATCGAAAATAAGATAGTAGAGAGTGGTATATCAAGAATTTTGCAAAGTATCTACGAGATGGACTTTTTAGAGTGCTCTTATGGTTTTAGACCAAACAAGAATACACATCAAGCACTAAACCAAATAGATACAATCATAATGAGTAAACCTGTAAATCATATTGTAGAAGCAGATATCAAAGGCTTCTTTGATAATGTAAATCACGGTATGTTAATAGAGTTCCTAAACATTAGAATAAAAGATAGTAGTCTTATATTTTTAATAAAAAGATTTCTCAAAGTAGGGTATATCGATAATAATCTGCTTGTAAAAACAGATATAGGTACTCCACAAGGAAGTATCCTAAGTCCACTATTAGCTAATATATTTTTGCACTATGTTTTAGATACTTGGTTTGAACAGAGTGTTAAAATACATACCAAAGGCTACTGCGAACTAGTTCGCTATGCTGATGATTATGTGTGCTTAGTTCAATACAAAGAAGATGCTACTAAAATAAGAGAAGCATTAGAGAAAAGATTTAACAAATATGACCTAACACTACACCCAGATAAAACAAGAGTCTTTAGCTTTGGTAGATTTGAAAGAGGTAACTCTCAAAATCAAAATCGTAAAGCCAATACATTTGACTTCTTGGGTTTTACTCACTTTAGTGATAAAACAAGAAAGGGTAGCTTTAAAGTAGGACGAAAAACAGTAATGAAGAAATTCAGAGCTAAAATTAAAGAGTTGAATATCTGTTTAAAACAGATAAGAAATCTTGTACCTACTAAAGAGTGGTGGAAAACACTAAAAGCTAAACTAAGAGGACACTTTGAGTATTATGGAGTAAGTGGAAACTCTCCATCAATCAAGAAGTTCTACTCTTTAACTTTAAAACTAGTTCATAAATGGTTAAATCGTAGAAGTCAGAAGAAGAGTATGAGTTGGAGTAAATTATATAATTACTTATCTCTATATCCTCTTCCACAACCAAGAATAAGACATAACTTCTATACCTTATCTCATAAAGTTGTGAGTTAAATTGAAGAGCCGTATGAGGGAAATCTTCAAGTACGGTTCTGTGAGGGGCATTCTGCACCTCCGAAATATTAAATTAAATAAAAAGGAGGGGTAGCGATGTCTACTCTACAAGAATTCAGCACTTTCATGAAAGTTNGCAATACAGAATTGNATTCTAGTGCTATTTGTAATCTCTCCTGTTTGATGNTTTGTATGTTCTATTTTTTTTGATTGTCTTTATTATTGAGCGAACATGAGTTATACCATTGTGATAAAAAGTAGTTGGTTGATATACCAATACTTCTCGCTCAATCCATTCATTGGATTGCTGAATAGGTTTTGCTTTATAAATACTTGTCGGCTTTATATCTCTTGATATCTCATCTATCTTATCAAGTAAAGTTTTTTGGTTGTCCTTAACTTTTGCAATATATTTTGAGCCACTTTTTTCAATAGCATCTAAAGTTTTTTTTCAGGAAACATCACTTCGTGAGCGATTCTCTTGTTTTGTGTGTTCATTGCATCAAATGTAAATATGAACTCATCCCCTAATTCAGCTATCATAGCCTGCAGAGCAGGTATCTCATTAGATTTCTCTGCTATTTTTTGATGTGCAATGATTACACCTATCTCAGAAAGAACAGCACCTACTACCTCTATTGAGCGTTGGTCTTTATATCGGCTTCCATTCATTACTTTACCATCTACACTTAAGTGTTTACTCTTGGTATCAACATGAGTTCTTATCCACTCTCTAAACAATAGTTCAACTGCTTCACTATCAACTTTTGCAAGTATCTCTGATATTGAACTTCTCTTAGGTGTTACTATAAACTCTACACCCAAAAGTTTTTTAATCTGCTCTTTTTGAACATGTTTAGCAATCCAAATTGATATCTGTTTGTAATCAGTTGCTCCCATTAATCCAGCTAAAATTGAAAGATATAAAATATGTTCCAATTTATGCCGTTTTCCTTGTCCTTTTCTATGGTCTGGAACTTTTGATAATAACTCCAAAAGTTTGTTAGACTCCACCTGTGAAGCATACCCTTTTTTCGAACGTTTCTTCGCTAGTTTATCTCTTGCTTTTATTGCCATCTTTAATCACTTTATATTTTTTAGAATCTAAAGCAATTATCGTTCTTCTTTTAAATATTAGTTATTAATGGATTGGGGTGGGAAATTTTTTTATTTAGGTTTTTGGGGAATCATTTTTACCTACACTTTAGCTATCCAACCGCCACCGATTAGTTTGTTTTATTGTAAGATGCGCGTATACCCTGTTTCTGCTTCAATCCCTATAGTTACACTTTGAGTATCTCCATGTAAAGTTATTTCACATCTTTGTGTAATTAATTTTAAAGAGTCGATATTTGATTTTACTGAAGGTGAACCTATATTGCCTTTTATCGGTCTACCAAAATAATCAAAAGCAATACGCATACTCCCATAGTATTGACACGAGGATGAAAATGTAATCTCTTTTATCCCATAATATATACCTAAATTTGCTTTTGAAAATACTCCAGGATCATTATAGAGTACATTATTTGTAACTCCTCCAGTTATACCATTACCAGTTAATGGATCTTTTGCTAATTCATCTAAATTATTTGGATCTCCGCTATGTGCACCTGTCCAATCTGAAAACACAGCATACGCTGGAGTATATCCTGTTTCAGCTATACCATCAGAAGTGAATCTTATCTGCCATCGTTCTTCAAACCATTTATTATCAACGTTAAACTTGTCATCTACCATTGCTAAATGTTGTGTATATCGAATATGATTCACTAATTGTATTGCTGCTTCTTGCACTGGATTTGTTCTTGTATTTGGAATAACTACCGCAGCTAATATCCCAGTAACAACTATTACAAATACCAACTCTAACAATGTGAATGCATTTTGAGATGAATACTTTTTAGATGTTTTTTTCATAAATGTGCCTATTTATAATCGTAAGTTACTGAGTATATCTAAAAGTAGGGAAAAATAAAATAAGAAAGGAATACACTAAGGCTTTAAGGAGCTAAATCTCCTTAAAGTTTGAAAAAGATATTTATATTTTTTCAGCCATTGGAACATCGTAAAGGATGTCATCCATTGGGTGTCTATACATTGGCATTGCAAGACGTTTTTCATCAAGAATATGACCGATGAAACCGATTGAACGACCAACGATAAAGAATGCGTTAAGTGTACCTGAAGCGATAAATTCGTTAATCTCTTCTTCTGAGTAACCTAATGCTCTCCACATATCCACCATTAAGATACCGATAGTACCATCAACATTAAGGATAAGGTTCTCTTTTTTAGATGTAGTAAGCGCTTCAACAGTTCTTGCATAATCTAAAAGTGGAGTTGATGGAAAGTTTGCTGCTGCATAATCCATTAAACCTTTAACACGTAAGTCCGGGTTTTTAAGTGATTTAATACGGTGTCCAATACCTGGAATCGGAATACCTTCTTTTTTCATATGATTTAAAAATTCTTTCGGGTTAAGACCATTATCATCAGCGTATTTGAAATGCTCTGCAGCACCATCAATAGCACCACCGAATCTTGGACCGATTGTTAAAAGACCAGTCACTAATGATTCAACAACTGATTTACCAGCTCTTGCAGTCACCTTAGCATTGTGAGCACCCGAAACTGCAGGACCGTGATCGGCAACAGTTTTCATTACAGTTTCAATGAAGTCTGTAGCCCATTTTGGATATTGTTTTTTGAACCATAATAATGATACAACATCTCCGATACCTTTACCTGTATCTGGAGTTGCAACTGAAGAAATAGGGAAACCTGCATAAGTAGCCTCATCCCCGCGATCATCAGAAATAGTACAGATAAATTCTTTACTTCTTCTAACTGTAGGACAAACACTCATCTCTGGTTCAGGGATATCAGCTAATTTAAGGTCAGTGAATACTTTGTTAATCATTGCCGGTAAGTCATTAAATGATGCTGGAACATGAATGCCTGCTTCAGCCATAGCTTTATTTTTATACTCAGCAGTTTCAGAATCAGCATTCGCACTTGCTCCTGCATGACCAAACTGAACACCGGAATCATAATACTTAGCAATTGTACCAATACACCATGCGATAACCGGCTTAGTGATTCTTCCATCTTTAATAGCTTCAATCACTTTATACTCTTCAGTACCACCAACTTCACCAAGAAGAATCATGTACTTAACAGCTGGATTTTTTTCCATTCTAAGTAGATTATCGATAAAAACTGAACCAACAAATCTATCGCCACCGATAGCAACACCCTCAGCAATACCATCAGCATTGATAGAAATAATATTAGAAAGTTCATTAAATAAACCACCCGAACGAGTTACAAGTCCACAAGAACCTGCACGGTGAAGTTTAGAGTTAACGATATTAGTAATTGTTCCACCGATATTTGCAACTTTAAATGCGCCCGGAGTGATTGCACCAACAGTTGCAGGTCCAATGATAATTACATTTTTCTCACGTGCTGTTTGGTTCATTTTACGAGCAAGTCTTTCAGGGATACCTTCTGCTGTAATCATCATAGACGAGAAACCGCCAATCTCTAAAGCTTCCATAGTCACATCATAAGCAGTTCTAAAAGATGCAAAGTTTAATAATACATCAGCTTGTGGCTGTGCAGCTTTCGCAGCAGCAGTTGTTTTAAAGATAGGAATCATAACTTCGTCCGGACCATAAAAAAACTTCTCAAATTTATTTCCACTTGTAGGAGCAACAATTGCCGCCACTGATGGAGTTTTTCTTTGGATAGTATAATCGTAATCTAACATTCTTTGAATAGCAGTTTTGTTGTTATTCCAAAAAATTGCTTGTGTGTCTCTTGTATATAATTGTTCCATTATTTCTCCTTACTTCTCTAGTGCCATACGCACGATATCTGTAACGTGTGTTTCTGGTCCGTAAACTTCGATATATAAACCTAATCTATCTGCAGCTTCTTTAATATCTTTAAGACCTTTTTCATAGTTTGGTCCACCACGTCTTACGTAGATTTTCAAGTCAACTGCTTTCATTTTATCAGCATACTCTTCAAATGCTTGAATAATACCTGTGAATGTTTTTGCAACATCTGTAAAGTTGGCAATAGCTCCACCGATAATCATAACTTTACCACGACCTTGAGGATCTGGCTCTCTAGTCATAAGATCAAGTAATGTTTCAGCATAAAACTTAGTTTCACCAGTTGTTGGACCACCAGAATATTCACCGTAGTTTGCAAGGTCATCAATTCCAGCCATGTCAGCAATAGTGTCAGCATAAACAACTGAAGCACCACCACCGGCAACCATCGTCCAAATTCTAGCTTCTGGTTTGAGTAAAGTAAGTTTTAATGAAGCACCAGTTTTAGCATCAGCTTCTTCAATAGCTTCAACTTCTGGAGACTTAGCTTCCATACCAAATGCAGTTGGGTACTCAACATCTCCCCACTCGTCTACCATCATAAATCCAGCTGTATCATCAAGTTTTGCAACCATATCTAATAATTCAATCTTATTCCCTTGCATAACAAAAGGATTGATTTCAAGATATGCGAAGTTTAACTCACGGTAAGCTCTAAAGAAACCGATACAAAATTCAGCAAAGTTTGCTTTATCTTTATCTGCTACATCTTTAGGAACGTTTGCACGGATTGCTTCTGCTATTTCATCTTCAGTTGCAGTGATTGGAAATGCCACTTCAGTAACTTTAGCATCCCAGTTTTCTTCAATCGCAATACCACCCTCAGCAGACATATAGATAACATCATCGTCACCCACGCATGTAGCAGAAACATAATATTCTTCAGATTGTTCATGAGGAGTAAATGGCTCAACGATAAAGTGAGTTAGTTTATCTACGCTTGGCTCACCGGTAGGAGTATCGCCATCAAATGAGAAATAAACTTTTTGGTCTCCAGTAGATTTTTCACCAATCCATGAAGCAGCTTTAGCTAAAGTAACATCACCTGGTTTAGCATCTTTAAAAAGAACTAAATTATTCATACCACGTTTACCAAATAACATATCTGGTTTTGCAACTAATTTTTTTTCATTTAACCAAGATGCAGTTTTTGCAGCCTCAGTTAACTCTGATCCATTTTGAACCATAACTGTTTCGTATGCATAAGTAAAATCTGGAAAGTATTTATCCCAGTGCTTTGCTAAAATTGATTTAGCATCATATTCTCGTATCGCTTTTTGAGCCATAGAAACTCCCTATTTTGATATTTAGGGCATATGTTATCATAGATTATCTAATAGCCTTCTTGATTTATATCTATTATTATATAGATTTATAGAGTGTTTACATTTGTAACGATTGCTTTATAAATCGCTCTATATTTGTAACTTATAGTTACATTATTCTTATCATTATTATCAAGGCTCTGTTCTATTAATTGATATTTGTCACAAGTAACTATCCCATAAAATTTTAATCTTTTAGCCATTAAACCTTGATTTGCGATACAGTTGATACCTCTTATTTTTAGCTCACTTGCTAATTCTTTTGCTACATGCATCTTTCTCGCAAAATGTTTATCCGGTTTTTCAATAAATAAGTAAAGTTCTCTATTAAACAAAACTACAATAAAGTTAATAGACAAGAATAATGCTGATAATGCAAAAATAATTTTATATTTTGTTCTAAAAGGTTTTAAACGTACTCTATATGCTGCATAAAATGTTTGTGCACTTAAAGGCAATGCTATGATTAAGTAAGGTGCGAAATCTTCAATAAGTATATTTTGTCTAAATGATAACAAAAGAGAAATAAACAATGGTATAGCAGATATAAACCATAATATATTGATATTTTTAGATAAAAATCTTTTATAGAGTATATAAAAAATATATATAAATATAACGGGTGTAAATATTGCAGCATATAAACCTATAGTATCTATTAAATGTCCCTCAGGTGAACCTTCTGTTTGGATTCCATATAAAAATAACGATATTATTAGAAAAGTACTATTCGCAATGAGGTATAGTTTATTCTTTTTGTATAGAGAATAAACCATTAAACTTATAAATAAATAAACAAAGACTCCATCTAAAAAACTAAATACCAATAGAAGTAAGTATGTATGCTTAATAGAAAATCTTTCATATATATATACAAATAATAATAATCCAAAAATAATCAAGCCAGCGCTATCTACAAGTAAGGCAGAACTTAGTACTCCAGGTAACAATATAAATATTATAAGTAGCCAAATTCTATTTCTTGTATCTATAAGATAGTTTTTTGATATTTTGTAAAGAAGTAGGACACTCAAAAAATGAAGGATTATCATTGGTGCTCTTAGAGCTAAATCATTATTTCCAAAAATATAAAGTGATTGTTTTACAATGAATTGTATAAAAGAAAAGTCTCCATACAATAAATCTGCTTCATGACTTGAAATAGATAAAGTTGCAATTTGAAAAAGTAGTATAACGACATCTATACTTAGTATACTAAATAAGATTAGTCTATGCATCATAACTTTAAGAAATTTCCTATAATTTCATAACCATATTCACTCATAATAGATTCGGGGTGGAATTGTACTCCATAAATATTTTTATCTTTAATTTTTAATGCCATTATCTCATTATCATCCGTACTAAATGCAGTTGGTTCAATAAGTTCAGGTAAATTATTTTTATCAACAATAAGAGAGTGGTATCTAGTCGCTATAAACTCTTGAGGTAAATCCTTAAATATTTCGCAGTTCCCTACTCTTTTCATTGTCGAAGTTTTTCCATGCATCATGTTGGTTGCACGTATGACATCTGCGCCAAATACCTGAGCAATACTTTGATGACCTAAACATATTCCTAAAATAGGTAATTTATTTGCAAAAATTTTAATCACTTCCAAGGTAACACCAGCCTCGTCTGGAGATGCTGGACCAGGTGAAATAATAATTTTTTCAGGATTAAGCTTTACAATCTCTTCTATACTCATCTCATCGTTTCTAATTATTTTAAGATCAGCCCCAAGTTCTCTACAATACTGCACAATATTGTATGTAAAACTATCGTAATTATCTATCATAAGTATCAAAATTTATCCTATATATTTATATGCAGAAAGTATATCTTTTTTGAGCTTAACCTTGAATCTGTTTTTGATTTGTTAATTGCTGTAAATAATTAGAAATATTTATCAATGAAAATGTAACAAGAAAGATCATTAAACCAGGAAAAAAGCTTACCCACCAAGCGATTTCTACAACATCTTTACCTGCACTTAAAATTGTACCCCAACTCATTTGTGGTGCAACTATTCCTAGCCCTAAAAAACTAAGACCAGATTCTGCAAGGATTGCACCGCCCACTCCAAAGGTAAAACTCACAAAATAAATCGGTGCAAGAATAGGCGCATAGTATTTAAATAAAATTTTGATCTTTTTCACTTTTGCTATGTTTAAAATTTTTATATATGGCTGTGAAGTGATTTTAAAACTCTCTGAACGAATAAGTCTTGCAGTAGTCATCCAGCCTGTGATAGAAATAATAACTATCAATACCCATGCAGATGCATTTACATAACTTACTAATGCTAAAAGTAAAAAGAAGGTTGGAAAGGTTAAAAACAAATCTACTGTAACTATAAAAGCTTTATCTACACTACCTCTAAGGTAACCAGCTATAGAACCAAGAAGTAAACCAATAACTGAGGCTATAAAAGCACTCCCCACTCCGATAGTTAATGAAACTCGACCACCTTCCATTAGACGTGCCAAAATATCTCTTCCAAGTCTATCTGTACCTAATAAATATTCTAATGAAGGTGAAGCGAGTATAGAATCAGCATTTAAAGTATATGCATCTACATTATAAAAAATATGTCCAAAGAAAGAAAAAAGAAAAACTGAGAGTAAAATAAGTATGCTAAAAATTGGCATTCATTATAGCTTTGTAATTATTGTTTGATACCAAGAAGTGTTTGCATCATTTGATCTATTGTAGTTATTACTTTAGCAGCTGCACCATAAGATGTTTGATATTTTATTAGGTTAGTCATCTCTTCATCTATACTTACTTTTGAAACTGAAAAATATTCCATTTCAACTGCATTAAATTGCGTATTTATTGTTTCATGTCTACTAATTGCTGCATTTGTTACAGTTCCAACTTCTGTAGCAATAATATCAAACATAGCATATGTTGATGCTTTATAAGAGCTAGGTCCAACTTTAAAGTTAATATCTTCAAATTGCTGTTGTACCATATCTAAAGAGACTCTGCTATCACCAACAACTGGTGTGTATCCTGCTTTTATCGAACTAGGATTAGCTTTTAATGAAGCATTAATAGTGATGTTACTTGCATCGTTTCCATCAAAAAATCTATTCATACCCAAGGCACCAGCGAAATTTGTTCCTGTTGAAAACTCATCATTACTCAAAGAATCTCTAATTGCAAAAGTGTATCCTTGAGATTCCTTGAAAGAATCTAAAGCAAATTCTAAAGCATTTTCACCGCTAGCCAACGTAGCCCAATTAAAATTCACAAAATCATCAATATCGTTAT
>JGI11705J14877_10002267_pt1 | contig 10479 bp, 6 predicted proteins | sample Etolaghawater15m_FD_14877 | JGI IMG/M metagenome (IMG submission 14877) | reverse complement strand
TCCGCCGTTTCGCGAAGGCGGACACGCCTGAGATCGTCCAGCCAGTGAAGCTTCTCCACCTGCAGACGGGCCATGACATCGCGTTGCGGCGCCAGGTAGCGTCGCAGGCCAATGGCGGAACGACGGATCTCGGCGAGTTTCGCACGCAAATCGTAGCTCTCGCGACATAGCACCTCGTCCTCAAGCGCATCGACGCGGTCGTCCAGTTCGGCCACCACTGCGCCGGCCCGCTGCACAAGTCGTGCGGCCAACTCGTCCAGTAGAGCGCCCGGGCTCTCGGGACCGTTGCCGGAGGACACCGCGTCCCGCAGGTCCTGGATGGCCATCACGCGACGGTGTCGGAACGTAAGGACCCGGTGTTCATCCACCCAGAGCCGTATCGAGACCATGTCGTCCGGCTCGGCGCCGGGATTGAGGTTCACGCCACGCAGGATAACCAGCAAACCGTTCCCCGACGATACGCATCGGGGCCGCGTTTCCGCCGCGGTCAAGGCCTCGCACACGACTGCGTCGATCCCGCCATCTTCCCGGAGCCATCGCCTTACGTCCGGATCGCTGTAGTCCAGGTGGAGCCACAACGGGCCCTCGGAGGGCGTCCACCTTGCCACCGTTTCCCAGTTGACCGGGCGGCCCCCGCCCTGGCCGTCGAGGCAGTAACCGAAGATCAGGCCTTTTCCATTCGCCATCGCTGTGTCTCCTGTGTCAGGAATCGTCCTATCGTGCTTCCTGTGGGACATCCGTACTGCGCACCGGCCCGACGATGAAGAGCCACCAGTAGCTGTCACGGGCACTGCCGTAGCACAACGGTATGTCTGTAACGGACTGGCCAGTTTCGGGATCCGCCAGACAGAGCAATAGTTTGGCTCTGCCCCGGTAAGTGATGGTTTTCCACAACGGCAGCTCCGGCAGTTTAACCGTCTGGCCGCCATAGCTCAAGGGCAACGGGATCATCGGTATGCCGAAGAGCATTTCCCGTCGGTTGACCGACATGGACCCCGATGCCGCCTCGAGGGTCAGGTCGGCCTCGTCTTTCGTGGCTGCCAAGTGCGCACCGTTGGTCCGCAACGCCGTCCTCAGACACTGGGTAACGTATGCTTTGTCGGTACAGTCCAGATTTGTCACGTCCAGGAACACCGTCCGACCACGGAACGGCTCAGACGGCAGCTGGGCGACCGCCCGGTCGGCCGCAGTCGAGATGAGCAACTGCTCCATCGCGGATCTCGCTGGCAACGTCTCCCGCACAGCGCCGCATCCGCTCAGGAACGCCGCCAACCCCGCACCGCACACCGCTCCTTGCCATAGTGACACTTTCTGCATTGGTACTGTCCTTTCTCTTTGTTGAGGTCGTTCTTCCTCTGCAACATGGGCCGGCGTCAGGAAGCGGAGCCTCCCGAGCAGGTCCAGAAGTGCAGAGAAGGGAGGCTCGTGCGCGCCTGATCGACGGCCCGGCGACTCTCTATTCTGACCAGCGTTGCTTTGGCACGGATCTCGCGTGCGGCGTCCTGCCGGTTCCCATCGAGGAAGCAGTCGTGAGCACGCCGAAAGTACCCCGCCTTCACGACAGCAACGTCCATCCACTCTTCCTCGGAGACAAGGAGCCATCCGTGCCTCACGACGGGTTCCCCGTCGAGATCCCCCGCCGCGTTGGCCACCCGAGCGGCCCAGGTCAATGCGCCCAGTCCCGCTGCCAGCACGCATCTGCACGATCGATACATCATTTCCTGGCTCTCCTTTTGTCTATGCGTCCACACACCCGAGCGATGCGGGGACTCCTGCAAACCGGGCAATGTCGCCGGCATCAGGCGATGCATAGCCTAACGACATCGCCGCCACGCCTGACGTGCCTACAGAATGAAGTCCGTCGAGAGGAACCGGGAGCTCCTCGCCGTGACGATGGACTTGATAATCCGCCGGTTCGCGTCCGTCTCTTTGGCCGCGACCAGCGTCCGGATGGTAAAGACCTTGAGCGCGTCCGAGACCGACAGCGTGCCCTCGGCCGAGTCCTTCCTTCCGGTGAACGGGAACGTGTCGGGGCCGCGCTGACACTGACTGTTGATGTTGACCCGGCAGACCTGATTCACGAGCGGGTCGACGAGGTCGGCAATGACCTCGGGATCGCTTCCGAACAGACTCACCTGCTGTCCGTAGTCGGATTGGGTCACGTAGTCCATGGGTTCCGCGATGTCCGCAAACGTGGCAACCGGCACCACGGGGCCGAACTGCTCTTCGGTGTAGAGCCGCATGCCCGGGCCTACCGGGTAGACGACGGCGGGAGACATATACGTGTAGTCCGCCGAACCACCGTTGGCGTTGATGACACGCGCCCCCTTGGCGCAGGCGTCCTCTATCAGCTCTGCGAGGTATGCTGTCTTGTTCGGCTCGGGCAGCGGCGTGACCTGCACTCCCGCATCCCACGGCATTCCCCCTTTCAGCTTGCCAACCACGTCGCAGAACGCCGTCAGAAACTGGTCGACGATGTCCCGATGCACAAACAGCATCTTGAGAGCCGTGCACCGCTGACCGTTGTACGACAGGGCCCCGAGCGCGCATTCCTTCACTGCCTGGGTCAGGTCTGCATCCTTCAGCACAATCGCCGCATTTTTCGCTTCCAACCCGAGTACACAGCGCAGTCGATGCGGCTTCGGGTGTTGCTGTTTCAGAATGTCGGCGACCCGACTGCTGCCGATGAACGCCAGCACGTCGATTCGCCCCGATTTCAATAGCGGCCCGATCACTTTCTGTCCCTCGCCGTACACCGTATTGACCACCCCTCTCGGGAATGAGTCACGGAAGGCTTCGAGAAGCGGATGATGCAGCAGCACACCCAACTTCGGCGGTTTGAATATCACGGTATTGCCCATGATCAGTGCCGGGATCAACGTCGTGAACGTCTCGTTCAACGGGTAGTTGAATGGTCCCATGCACAGGACGACGCCCAGCGGCGCGCGCCGGATCTGCCCGATCACCCCCTGCTCGATCACGAACCGCGACGAGACGCGGTCCAGGTCTTTCAGGGCGTCGATCGTGTCCCGGATGTAGTCGACCGTCCGGTCGAATTCCTTCTCGGCATCAGGAAGCGTCTTGCCAATTTCCCACATCAGCAACTTGACCACATCCGCCCGCTTCTCCTTCATGCGGTAAGCGAACTCTTCCACCTGCCGTATGCGATCCTCGACCGACATCGTGGGCCACTGCCCTCTCCCATGATCGTACGCTCGGCACGCTGCGTCCAAAGCGTCGAGGGCTTCGGTTTCCGTCAGCAGGGGATAGCTGCCGAGGACTTTCTGCCGCACTGTTGCGCCGGTCGCCACGCAGATCGGGGACAGCACCTCCTGCGTTGGGCCATCCCATTCGGCAATGACGCCATCGCAGAGGTACTGGCGTTGATGTGCGGGAGACGCGATCCGGTACGGTTCCGGGACCGATTCCTCCCCGGGAAACACGAATTCAGTGCGTTTGTCTGTCACTTTCACATTCTCCTTCTGTATTGTGGCGCGTGACCTGCGAGAGACATTCTGGAGGGCCGATGTCCTCAGCGGCCGTCTGCGGGAGGTGCGGCCTGGAATGCCGGTGGCCCGGGTGCCGGGCCGTCATCCTTCGCATCGTCGAGCTTGTACCGAACGTTCGACGCGGGAACCGCAAACCTGACACGAGGATACTCTTTGCGGAATTCGCGCAGGAGTATCTCGATGATGTAGGTCGACAGCTCCTGGCGCTTGGCCGGGATGGTGTTGTAGCGAAGCCGTACCAGAAGGCCCCAGTCCAGAAACTCGGCCCGGATAAACGGGGCCGTACCGCTCTCCTCGACAATGTCTTCGGTCACCTCGTTCGCGGCCGAAAGCATGATCTCCTTGGCACGTTCCCAATCCGAGTCGAAAGTCAGGCGAATGGGGACCTCGTCCAGCATGTATTTCTGGTCCAGTGTGTAGTTGATAATGACGTGCTGGAAGAGGATTGCGTTGGGTATGAGGATGCCGCGTCCCGACCGCTCCTCGCCGCCGATGGACCCGCCAACCTGGTTCAGGATGACGTGGGTCAGCGTAATGGCCGTCACATCGCCCGTGATCCCGGCAATCACGACGCGATCACCGATCTGGAACGGCTTCTTGAAGATGATCATCAGCCAGGCAGCAATACCCGTGACCGGTTGCTGAAGCGACCAGCCCAGCATCATCCCGAAGAAGCCTGCCGTAAGACCCAGGAGCTTGAGCGATCCGGACATGGCCATGAGTACGAGAACCGCGATCACGAATTTCCACACCCGGTGCCAGACCTTCATGAACGCTTTGGCATTGTCCGAGCTGTACGCCCTCTCGTCTACAACGTTCTTCATCAGTTTGCTCAGGTAGTGCTTGAGGTTGAGCAGGACGAGTAACGTCAGTACGGTGAGGATCACAGGGCGGTACGGTGACTCGACTCCCATGTACTTCTCGAAGACCTTCCCCCAGGGGCCGTAGTCGGCCGCACTCACGGACGACATCGTCGAGACATCTGTCGCGACCTGTTCCTTCTCAGCGTCCGCCCGCTCGTCGGCCGGCTCGGAGTCGTCCATCCCGGGCATCTGCGCCAGCACCGGCAGCATGCCTACCAGAGCCAGAAGCGGCAACAACCGTGCCGATCGGGCGTTTCCTATTCCCGTGGGGCAGATCGGTTTTCTCGATGACATCATCATTCTCTGTTCCTTTGCTGTGTTTCTACGGGCGTCTCGCATCTTCCTGCATTTCCCGGAGGGCGGGTGCCAGCTCCGGCGTGTTCAGTCGCAACGGGACGACCTTGGGTTTCGCTTCCCGAAGCGGTCCCTTTAGCTGGATCTGCCACAGGGTCGATTCGACCTTACGGATGAATTTGTTGACCAGCTCGCCGATCGGCCCGGTGGGCAATGCCGACACGGCGTTCTGGAGTATGGATCGCTTGCCGATCAACAACCCCAAGTCAACCGTGCTGTCTCGGGCAACGGTGCCTGCTCCGTAGACCGCGTACTGGTCGCCCAAGAGCTTGAGCATGGCGACATCCGCCTGCTCGCCACGCAGCCCGAAACGGGCCTCNAGGTAACGGATGCGGTTGGTGGGACGTCCCGGCAGAACACTGAACACCGAGAGCAGCGCCGGAAGCTGCCAGAGGCTGTGTCCCTCGACGTAGAGCTGTCCTTCGCCTCGAAGCGCTGTCCGGTCGGCTGGATCGAACCGCGCCTCGATGTGCCCGCGGCCCAGGCCCGGGATCGGGGTTGTGGCGCCGAGCCGCGACGAGAGATCCGCAACATTCACGTCGCTGAAGTGGGCCGTCAACTCAACCGGAGCTCCGGGTTCCTTCCTGGCAAATGCCACACGCACGAGGCCTCCGTGAAGTACACCACGCACCTCTCTTGCGGAGAGTGAACCGCGATCGTAGAACACCGTCCCGGTGGCCTCGCGGAACTGCCAGTCAGCCAGGTCCAGCTCCTCCAGGGAGACGGAGGCCTGCAAGCGGATGAGCCGGGACGTCGATGCCTGACCTGCGAACCTGACCGACCCGATCGGATCACGCAACGCGAATACTCCGCTTCCGGCGGTCCGGTAACGCGACGCCACGCCCTCGAACGCGTAGCTCGTGGCGCCGTCATCTCCCTTCTCCGTCCGCAACGCGAGCCTGCCGTCAGTCAATCCATCCGGCAGAAGCGCTGCCACCCGGCCTGATGTCCCGAAGGCTTTCGTGAGCGCTTCTCGCTCCAATCGCGCACCTTCCGCCCTGATGTCGAGCCTTACGTCATCGCCACGGACGGTCCCCGAAAGATGGACAATGCCGTCCAACACGTTGCCCCGCATGTCCTGCAGAACGGCTTCCTCACCGTCCCACGAAACAGCCCCGCGGACACCGGACACACGGTCGTCGAGAAACGGTCCGGTGATCGCGCCGTCAGCCACTTCCGTGTTCAGTGTCCAGGCGAATTCGCCTTCGGGAGACCGCGTGAATCGGAGGCGGGTCCGGTTCAACGTGGCCGTGGCTTGCCCGGTTGTGAGGCGCTCGCGCAAGAGGGCTGGCAGAAGCCCCGTGACCCGTTCATCCAACGGCACATGCTCCAGGGTCAGATTCAGGTCAAACGGCGCGTTCTCGGAGGAAACACCGACCTTGCCGTCGAAACGCGTTTGGCTCTTGCCCGCCATCCCCTGCAGACCCACAAACCGCACCGCATCGGGCGTCGCCACGATTGTGCCGATGATTCCGTCAACGCTGTAAGGAATGCCCGAGTACCCGAATGACATGCCCGCGGGCGTCAAGGTCACGGTGTAGTCCGGAGACGTGACCTCACCCCCGGTCGCCAGACTCACCGTCACGTCCGCAGTGCCTGAGATCCTGTGCTTCTGCATGAACGACTTCGCTTGTTCCGGGAGCAGTGAGATCAAGGCCTCGGCCGAGAGCTTCTCGATGCGGACATCGCACCGTCGGCGCGCATCTGTATCGAATGGCACTTCCCCCTTGGCCACGAAAGAGGTCTCTCCGCTCGTGGCGTAGACGGCCTCTGCGAGGAGCCTGCGCGAGTCCCAACGGAGTTGAGCCCGGCCGATGGCCAGCGCCTCCAACAGGCCGGCGACCTTCGCCTCCGTGTCGGCAAACTGGAAATCCGCCGCCCAGGTAGGCCCCAATTCCGGGTTGGGCCGTAGGCGTATGACGCCGTCGGCCTGTCCCCCCGGCTTCAGGCTGTCTGCCGCCGCGGAGGGTAAGCGTGAGCGGAACGGGGCCATGGCCCGGGCCACGTCGAGTCCGGTCAAGGTGACGTCCATCGATGCGTGAGACGGAGTCTCGCGCGGCGCCGTGCCCGCCGCCTTGAAGTGTCCACCAGCTGCCTGACCGGACAGATCGAGGAGATTCACCGACTTGCTGTCCCACTCCACAAGCAGACGTACCGGCGCGATGTCGACCGGCAGGCGATCTGAGCTGACGGTCAATCCTGGCTCGCCTATGTCCACACTCAGCCACCCCGACGTCCCGTCGGGCCGCGTGATGGTGCCTGATGCCGCGAGTGGTCCCGTCAGCGTGAGATCGGGGATGAACTGACGCAGTCGCGTCTGGGCCATTGACGAGAACGGGTCGCCGGAAGCGTGGTCGCGCAGGCCGAACCGCCAGATCTCCTGCGGGGATGTGGACCGCAGATCCCTGTACCCCTCCATCTTGAATGACGACGTGCCCAGATTCCCTGTGACCCCCCGTAACACGATCGACTCGCCGTCCGTCACCACCTCGCCCCGCACGTTGCTCAGCGGCAGCGGCGACCCGGGCAGCCGCATAGACAGATTGGTGGCCCGGGCCCGGCACGCCGTCACCTCGAATCGCCTGGTGGCAATCTCCATGCTGACATCCACGTTCACGGCTGCCTCCCCTGTCACCTGCATACGCTCACACCGGGACCGCAAGGGCCCGGGTAAGAACGCGTACAACTCGGGCCCAACGAGCACGCGTGGCGCAGTCGCATCGATCAGAACACGCCCCCCCTTGGCATCAAGCTCGATCTCGTAGAGTGCGGTTCCCAACATCGGCGCTGTCAGCTCTCCGTGGATGCGCAGCCCACGCAAGTCCGACTGGGGGCGATCAAGAGTGGCGCGGATGTCTGTCAGTACGACCGGCTGACCGGGGGTCAGGCCGGGCATGTTGAGAAGCGTGACCGTCCCGCCGACGATAGTGGCCGCCTCAGGCAGACCGGGTTGCGGAGGCAGGCCGTGGGTCGGTCCCGCAACGCCCCCGCGTCCTACGTCGAAGGTGGTCTGCAGTCCGATGAAGACCAGGCGGCGCAAAGCCAGGCGGCCGTGGAGGAGTTCGGCCATGTCCACCTCGACTCTCACGCCCCGTGCCCGCAAGGCCTGCAGGACGCCGGACGTGCCCCGGAGCTCCGCCTGCATGCCGCCCGCCTCCAGGTAATCGGGGAACTGGTACTCGAGTGCCCCGATCCTGACTGGGAAGCCGAGGCGCTGCTCAAGCTCCTGCTCAAGCGAATCGTGGTACCGTTGCGGATCGAGGACCGTGTAGCGCAGGAAGCCCGCACCGAACACGCCCAGCACGACAGCAATTACGAGTATGCCGATACAACCGATTGGCCATTTCAGACGCCAGCGCACACGCTTACCTCGCTTTGTCCTCTGCAGTCAACGGGCTGGAGATGTCTTCAGCCCCGGGGACGAGCACACCGGTCCTAGTCGCCTCTTCAGCCAGTCCCCGTGCCTCACCGAAGGATAGCCGGCGCAGTGTCTCCCGTACCCGGGGGATGTGTTGCGGCGCGACGCTGAGCGACTCGACGCCGAGGCCGATCAGGAAGGACAGGTACGGTTGCCGGCTGGCCATCTCCCCGCACACCGAGAGCGGCCTGCCGTGGCGACGCGCCGCCTCGACAACGCGTTTGACCGCCCGCAATACGGCGGGGTGGTCCGGCCGGAAGTGCTCCGAAACGAGTGCGTTGCCACGGTCCACGGCGAGCATGTACTGAGTCAGATCATTGGTCCCGAGTGCCAGGAAATCGGCGGCGGCGGCCAGCTCGTCGATGACCTCAACCGCGGCCGGCACTTCGATCATGGCACCGATCAGGGGAGCAGTGTGGTGAGGGAGACCGTCCGTCTGGAGCGAGGCAATACACTCGCGGATGACGCCGCGGACCCAGTCAACCTCGGCGGGCGCACAGACCATGGGCAACAGGATGCGCAACGACTCCCTCCCCGCCCCGGCGCGAAGTATGGCTCGGAGCTGCTTTCTGAACACCTCGGGATGTCTGGCGCAGAACCGCAGTGACCGCAATCCGAGCGCCGGGTTCTCCTCGCTGCCCGCATCGAAATAGGGCAACAGCTTGTCCGCGCCGACGTCCAAGGTGCGAATGGTGATGGCCTTACGGGGCATCGACTCCAGGAGCTTGCTGTAAACGTCGAACTGCTCCTGTTCCGATGGCAGAGAGGTCCGGATCAGGAACAGGAGTTCGCTGCGGTACAGTCCGATGCCGTCGGCGCCGGCCCGGATTGCCAGGGAGATCTCCGCGAGCAGATTTATGTTGGCGAGAACCTGGATCCGGACACCGTCCGCCGTACGGGCCTCACCATCATCATCGAAAACGCGAGACCGGACGGAAGCGTGGACCGACTCGGCGTGTGTCAGGATCGAGTCGACCATCGCAGGCGGGGGGTTCACGTGGACAACGCCCGACTCCCCATCCAGGGCCACCGTGGCGTTCTCCGGAATGGTCAACAGGTCTGCCGCATCCAGAATGACCATCGGAATCCCCAGGGCCCGCCCCAGAATCGCCACATGCGCCGTTGCCCCGCCGCTGGACGTGACGATACCGGCCACGTCGCCAGAGGCAAACACGAGCATATCCGACGGGAACAGTTCGTCGGTGACCACGACGCGCTTCGCGTGGGCCACCCCGTCGACGGACGCGGCGCCGATCAGATTGCCCAGTACGCGGCAGGCGACGTCCTCCACGTCGCGGGCCTTCTCTTTGGTGTAGAAGTGCGCGCTGTTCGAGAACAGATCCATATATCCCCGACACACATCCAGGAACGCTCGTGAGGCGGTCTTCCCGGCGGCCACCTCATCGTGAACGCTCTCGACGAGGGTCGAGTCTTTGAGGATCATCAGGTGAGCGTCGAAGATCAGGGCGGTCGCTTCGGTCAACCTTTCCCCAATCCGCGTCTGCAACGCCTCCAACTCGTGCGCGGTGCGCTCGATGGCCACGTCGAGATCCCGAATCGTGTAGTGACGCTCGAAGGCGGGGAGCGAGCGCAGTCGGGTCAGCCTGCCGCTGCCGCGAAGGCCGGCGGGGCCGACCGCCACCCCATGTGATACAGCTTGGCCGACAAGAACGGCGTGCTGTCCGGGCGTGTCCGCACGGGGTCGGGCCGCTTTGTCGCCCACCGCCTGCAGCAACCGTGCATTGGCGATAATGCCCGCAAGCTGCAAGGCAGTGGCACGCAACGCCCGCCGTGCGCCCTCGGAGAAGCCGCCGGGTCTGGCTCGCCGGATGAGCACCACGCCGACCTTCTCGGCACCGCGTGTGATCGGAACCGCGGTGAATGAGCGGTACCACTGATCAGCTGTTGCCGGGAGCCTCGACTCCTCCGGATCGATTGGGTCGGCGTCGGTTACCGAGTACCCTCGCGAGAAGGCCGTGCCGATGATTCCTTTCCCTACCTGGCACCGCTGTGGATCGTCCTCGACCGGTACGGCCGAGGAGTGACGGGCCCTCAGCACCAACTCCTGGCACGCATCGTCGCACAGATAGATGAGGCACGCATCCGCGTGGAGTCGTTGCGCGATGATGTGCGTGATCCGCTGCAGGAACGCCGCCGTGTCGGCGCTGGTCTCCAGGCCGTTGATCAGGTCGCCTACATCGCAGAGCAGATGGAAGTGGTCGGGCTTGGGTTGATCCATGGCGAGAGTCCGTGTTTGCTTGTGGCTGGCGCATCTCACGTGGGAGAGGGCTGGCGAAGCTGTGCCTCAAACCGAATGAAGGCCGCCTGATTTGCT
>JGI11705J14877_10002265_pt1 | contig 10484 bp, 6 predicted proteins | sample Etolaghawater15m_FD_14877 | JGI IMG/M metagenome (IMG submission 14877) | reverse complement strand
CACGTGAGCTTTTCGCTGTGTCATCTGAATACGTAGAATCAAGTTATTAAATTATATGGAATTAAATATACGCCGTCTTCAAGAAGAAGATTGGGAGACATTATGCTCTTGGTGGGATGCTTGGCCTGAATGGGTCAACCCGCCTAAAGACTTTTTACCTGACAACGGCACTGGTGGTCTTATGGTTTACAAACATAATACACCGATCGTTGCAGGATTTATATATTATACCAACTCTAAAGGAGCTTTATTAGAATGGATTGTATCTAATCCAGAATATAGAGAAGCTGACAGAAAACAAGCTATAGAGCTTTTAATAAACGCAGCTGAAGAAGTTTGTAAAGCTAACGGAGTTAAGTATATGTTTACAATAGGTAGAACAAAACCTTTGATAGAAATACATCGTAAATTAGGTTGGGTTGTTGATAACACACCATCAAATGAAATAACTAAAAGAATAAATTAATATGGCAGTAGTAACAGCGATAGCAGGAGCTACAGTAGTAGCTGGAGCAGTTGCCGCTAATCAAGGAAAACAAGCCGCTAAAGGAGCGAGAGGAGATAAGCGTAGAGCAGAAGCAGAGCTTGAAAGCATAAAGCGTAGTAGAGCTACAATTATAAATCCTTATGAAGATACTAAAGATCTAAGCGGGCTTGCTAAAGATTTAAGTCAGACTTTACAAAATCCATTTGCGCAGTTAGGCGTAGCTACACAAGCAGCTGAAATACAAATGGAACAAGCTGATATTGCACTTGCTAACACCCTTGATACACTTAGAGCTACTGGTGCTTCTGCTGGTGGAGCAACTGCTCTTGCGCAAGCTGCTTTGCAAAGTAAACAAGGTATTGCTGCTAACATAGAACAGCAAGAAGCTCAAAATGAAAAACTAAGAGCGCAAGGTGAAGCTAATTTACAAAGTCAAAAAATGGCTGAGCAGCAAAGATTACAAAGTATAGCTATATCAGAAGGACAAAGAGTTCAAGCTGCTGAAGCTGCTGGTAAACAATTTGAGTTTCAAGTTAAAGAAAATAGAACTAACGCTGATCTTGATAGAGCCGCGGGTAAAATTACTCAAGCTCAGCAAAATATAGCGTCTGCTAATCAAGCTAAAGCTGCGGCGTGGGGAGGCGTTGCTTCTTCTCTAGGCGCTATAGGTGGTGCAGTCGCGGGAAACCCGGGGTAGGAAGTAGTTCTGTAAATCCAACTCCAACATATACAAGTACTCAATTAGGAAACACTTTTTCAGTTAAACAACCTATATATACACCTACATCTGGTACAACAGGAATAAAATTATGAGTTATAGAAATCCACAAATAATCGTTGATCGTTCAGCAGAGATATGGGCACAAGCAGCTACGAAGTTTGGAGAAACTTTAGCTACTGGTGTAGATAACTATTTTAAAGCTAAAAAAGAAGCGGCTGAAAAAAAGAAAAAGATTGATGACGCCAAGCAGTTGTATAGAAATAAATCTTTATTACAACAAAGAAAAGAAATAAATGAAACCGCTAGTAAAATAAAAGATCCTGAGTTAATGGAGCAATATAAAACAAACGCCATTAACATGCTAACCATAGGAGAAGAGTATACTATTAATGGAAAAAAGTATAACATTAGCGCTATAGATGCTCAAACAGAATTAGCTATTAATCCAGATCTTAGCGCTGATGATAGAGCCGCGTATACTGAAATAGCCTTATCAGCTTCACAATACCAAACAAACATATTAGAAAAAACAGGTGCTGTAATTGCAAACTTAGAACCATTAAAAGAAAGTGGCGCATATCAAATAGGTAATAAAATAGATATTGCAGGGCAGGGTATAGATGAATACAAAAATTTAGTAGCATCGAATGCTTTATTAAACCAAGCAGCTGATGGTGTTACAACTAAAAAAAATCTATTAAGAAGAAAAAATGAAGATGGCTCTTATAGTAATATTGTAAGTGTTGGTGCTTCGTTTGATATTAAAAGTGATATTTGGAAAAGATTAAAAGACGCGTATAATTTAACAGACGAAGACGCCAATTTTACATGGGAAAGAGATGTAGATAAATGGGCTGGTGAAGGTGATCTTGTTGTTAAGTTAGAACCAGACGTAAACACTGATGAAGCTTTAAAAGCCGCGGGGTTTATAGATGATAAACATAACCAAACAGCAAAAGGTTTTGTTTCAAAAAACATAACAACTAGAGATATAGAAAGTGGTAGAGATATTGTTACAACAGAAAGTCATTTTGATGTTGATCAACTTAGAAACAATCAGGTTTATAGAGATGCTTTAGCTGGTAAAGCGGCTAATATATTAGCCATGGATCAAGATCAAGTTGCTAAATATATTGGTAATAATCTAGGTTGGGGCGATACAATTACAGCTGAAACCCTTTACGGAAAAAACATTACAGAAGAACAAAGGCAAGCTTTCGTAGAAGAGCAATTGTTTGAAAAAGATCTTCGTAGAATAATGCCTAAATATAAAACTCGCAAAGCTACCCAATCTGATGTTGACGCTTACAATAATGACGAAGCAATAGTTAAAGATATTGAAGCTGGTTTAACACAACCATTACAAGTTGGAGATACTTTATATTACCAACAAGTTGGTCAGACAAGTACTAAGCTAGATACTCCTCCAGGTAAAACATCTACTGAAAAAGAGCTAGAACAATTCGATCAAAGTGTTATAGATTTAACTAAACAATTGTCTTCAGGTGTAATTAATAAATTAAACCAAGGTCAAGCATTAACACAAAACGACGTTGTACCTATGCTGTCTCGTTTAGCTAAAATAGAAAATGCTGAAGGTGAAGTTTTAAAACTACAACCATTGAGACCTGGCTTAACAGCTGGTGGCGCCGATACCGGCGCTGGTTACTATACGGTGCAGACAAACATTATGGAGACTCTTCCAGATGGTACACAGCGAAGAGTTTCAGATGCTAGTAGATTAGGTTCTCAAGAAGCTATAGAAAAGGTTAATCAACTTAAAGAACAAAATCCTGAAAGTGAATACACGTATATGCCTTATTTAATTGTTAATTATAAAACACCTAATCCTGAATACGCTTCATCTTCAGATAAAAGAAGAGTACCTAAATTTATCTTTACTGAAGATGTTTACAACTTAAACAGCGGTGAAGATATGAATAATCTACGTTTAAACATTGGTAGAGCGTATAAGTCACCTACACAAGAAAGACAAGCTGTTACAAAATACGATAAATACAAAGTAAAATAATATTTAATTATGCCAAGATATAGAGTTTCATCAGGAGATGTTTACAATATTCCACAAGAAGAAGTAGATGGATTTTTATTAGAGTTTCCAGGAGCTGAATTAATTGAAGAAGAGATTATTGAAGAGGCGGGAAAGCCAGTGGCTGTTGCGGGAGAGGTTGCGACTGTAACAGCGGAAAGCCCAGAAGCAACTGGAGATTTGGAATTATACTCGGGCGAACTTTCATTGGAGCAGGAAGGCTATGATCCAGACTATATTAGCACTGGTGAAAAAGTAAAAAGCGCTATAGATGCTTTTGAGTCAACAGGTTTTATACCTATTGGATCTGGTTTTTTAACTGATAAAGCAGCTAAATTTGTAGGAGCTGCTTCTGATTTATTATCTGGTGTTCCTAAATTAGGTAGAGCTTTTAGTGAAACTTTAGCTGTAACTTACGCAGAGTTGTTTGAGCCAGAACTTGTTGACACTGTAGAAAAAAGAAAAGCTTTAGCTGAAACGATAGGAAATATGTCTATACCTGGACAAGTTGGTCCAGCAGATATTGAAGGTGTTTTTGAAAATATATCTGCGTTCGTTGAAGACTTAGAAACTACAGGTGAAGATTATGAGCAATCTATATCAGAAAATTTAAAAGAAGGTGATTTAGGTGTTGCACTTGATCAAATTATAGGCGGTGTTGTCGAGGCTGCACCTTCGGTTGGCGCTGCGTTTTTAGGACCAGGAGGTTTAGCTCTTATTGGAACATCGTCAGCTGGTAACCATTATGATGAAATAGCTGAATTAAATCCTGAAAAAATTGGGGCAGGTTTACTAGGCACATCTATAGTTCAAGGTGGTGTAGAACTTTTATCTGAAACAGTTACAAGAGGTATAGGTGGAAGAGCAATGAAGCTTTTTAAAGAAGGCAACAAAATTGCTGGTAAAGAAGCTGTTAAATCTGTAGCTAGAAACATAGCTAGAGATGCTTTCTATGAAGGTTCTTCTGAAGTTGCTGCTAATGAAATTAATAATTTAATAGATCAAACTATAAATGATGTAGATCGTTTTTATACGCCCGACGGTGAGTTTGATATGACTTCTCTTTTACGTAGATCATTTGATACTTTTTTAATCAGCTCTATTGTTGGTGGTGGTATTACAGGTGGAGCTCAGCTTACGGCTAGACAAAAGCAACTAGCCCACGAAAGACTAACACCTGAAGGTTTAAAAAGAGAAAATAAAGAAATAGCTTCTCAAATAAATAAACTACATGTAGCTAACAAAGAACTTAAAAATGAAACTGTAACTAATACTATAAAAACACTTGAAGAACAAATAGCTGTTAACAAAGCTTATGCTGGTGAAGTATTAGACAGTATGACTCAAGAAGATCAAGTTACTTATGCTCGTAACGCCGCTGAAATTGCAGACGCGAGACAACAAATAAAAAATCAAGAATTATCTGAAGTAGCTAAATCAGAGCTTGAAAGTATTATTAAAGTAAAAGAAGACGTTAATAATAAAATATTTGCAGATACGGCTAAAGCTTGGGAAGCAAAACAAAAAGCTATAGCTGGGGATTCTATAGAATCTCAAGTAAAAGCTATAGAAGATATATCAGGTATAGAAGCTACAGTATATCAAAACGATAAAGAAATAGCTAATAAGTATTTAAAAAGATTACAGTTTTTACAAGATCAAGGCGCTGATTTTGATTTTAAAGAAGGCGAAAGTATAAACGACTTAGTAGAAAACTTACAAAAAGGTAGAGGAACCATATTGCAATACACAGATGCTAATGGTAATTTTATGCAAGAAATATTTGTTAATAAAGAAAAGTCTGTTGCCGCTTGGGATAAAGCTGTTGGTAGTCACGAAATATTACACGGTGTTTTAGCTAAAGCTATAGGTACTGACAAGCAAGTTTTTAAAGACCTAACTACTAAAATAAAAGAATATGTTAGTAAAAATAACCCTGAAATAATTGATCGTATAGAAGCTGATCTTGAAGATAAAGGATATTCTGAAGAAGTAAAAGCTGAAGAGTTTATTAACGCGCTTAGTGATTTAATGGTTAATAATAAATTAACTTATACAAAAACATTAGGCGAAACAATACGTACTTATGTTAATAGATTGTTAAAACCTATATTAGGTGACAATACGTTTAAGTCTGGTAAATCAGCTTATGCTTTTATAAAAGATTATAGTAGAGCAATGAAAAAAGGCCAGCTTACTAAAGCTGCTCAAAATTATTTAACATCTGATAAAGCTATAACTCCAGATGAAAGTATTGTAAGAGAAGCTAGATCAGACGAAGCTTCTCAACGTGTTCAACAAATATACGACCAGCAAGGCGAGGCTGGTGCCTTTGATATTATAGAACAGTTTAAACCTATTACAAGTAAACTTGTAGAGCGTAGGCGTGAAGCTCCCGGCTTTGATCGTCAACTACTTACAGACGAAATAGAAACTGGACAGCGTGGTATTATAGATCTTATTAAAGAATATAATCCAGAATCAGGGGTACCGCTAGCAGCTTATATAAATAAGTTTCTACCAGCTCGAGCCATTGAAGCATCTAAAAGAGTTCTTGGAGAAGAATTTACAGAAGATGTATCTGAAGCAAGAGGTGTTGCCGCAGAAGAAGTTACCGTTACTGAAACACCAACGAAACCAGAAGCAAAAGCTATCGATCCATTTAGGATTATGCCTGACGTTAAGGAAACTGCTACGGCTGAAGTACAAAAAAGTATTGCAGACAAAAATATAGATGTTACAGAGGTTACATATAAAGAGCTTAAAGACGTTGCGCCATACCAAACAGTAGCAGACTTTTTTAATATACCTGTAAGCCGAATAAAAAATCCTAAGGATAATTTGCGTAAATCAGATGACGTAGCAAATATACAGCGTTGGATATTAAAGAACGAACCTACACTTAAAAATTTATTTACTGAAGCTAACAGAGAAGTAGTTGAAATAAAAGAAGGTAATAGAGTTGCGCGTAAAGGTGGTGAGCCTACTGCTATACCTAGAAACTTACTTAATAAGTTTTATACTAAAGGCGAGCGAGTGGGTAATAACTTTCAATGGACGTTAAAACCTTATAATCGTACAACTTTTTTAGAAGCTGTAGGTATTAAAGATGGTAAGGTTGATCCTAACTTTACACCTCGAGCTGCTGAAGCTCAGACCATCAAAGGTATACTAGACATGTATACTAGAAACTTGGGTAACGTAGCTGCAAGAGATATTATAGAAGGCCGTGAAGATATAGCACCAGCTGAAAAAGCTAGAGCAAAAGCAGAGGTTGCTAAAGGTAAACCACGTTTGATGTTTAGTAAAAATATTGATACAAACATTGAAGACAATAGATTTTCACAAATATACTTTGCATACGAAAGAGGTGAGGCGTTAGCTAATAAAGATAAACAAATAGTTGAAGATTACATATCTAAACAAGCTATCGAAGAATCTGATAAAGGTAAATCTGCTTTACAGTTTACTAAAGCCATGAAAGTATCAGATCTTCCTTCTAACTTAAAAGAAGGTACTTGGACTTTGTCTGATAAAAAATTTAAAGAAGATGCTAGCGCATTAAAAGAGTTTAATAATCAAGCAGATAACTTATCTTCTCAAATACCTTTAACAGCTAGTATAGCTAATAAAAATAGAAATATAGTACTTGGCTTATTCGCTGGACACTACAATATTGTAGGTTCTGATATGGCTAAAATTGGTAGTGATTTTAAACAAGGTATATTAAACAATTTAAACACAGATGAATCTTCTGTTTTATCTAAAGAAACTTTAGATCGTTGGGAAAAATTTCCTTGGGACAATTTAAAATCTTCTTACGCTTCTGAAAATTATACTGGTTTACGAAAAATAAACGAATCAAATAGCTTCAAAGAGCAGCAAGCTATAGCTAGAGAAACATTTAATAATAAACAAGGTAAAGCTTCTTTAGAACTTTATGATCTTTGGAATACGACTTTACAAGAGTGGTTATATTCAAGTGAACCCGGATCAAAAGAATTCAACGACAAAGCTAACTATATATTAAAATTAAAAAAATCAAACGCATCAATCGGTACAACCGGTGAAAGAATACTCGCTCCTCCTGGTTATGTATTTTTACCTGGACAAGCAATTAGCGGTACAGTTAAATTTGAACACTTAAAATCTAGCAGTCAACAATCTGGTGAATCTGCTCTACTTGTTTTGCAAAACAAATGGAAAGATAAGGGTAAAGATAATATAAAAGCTTACAATGGCATATGGGGTTTATTAGATGATTTTAATATCATTGATGAGCAAACAGGTAAAGTTAATGATTCTAGTATATTTAGATTTGCTGAAAATTTAGAGTTAGCAAAAAGTATATATAGTGTTGAAAGTAATTTTACAAAAACACTATATGATGATATAGTTAAAAAAGTAGGTGAAAAATCTGTTAAAAAATTTGAATCAGATCAAAATAAATTATTTAACTTTAATAACAATAAACTACCTGTTACTGTAAAATTATCTAAATCAAAAACTACTCCAGACGTTTTAGAAACTATGGAAAGTTTAGACAGTAAAGCAAAAGAGGCTAATAAAAATCTTTTTGATTCTGCAGATCTAAACAAAGGATTTAACGATATATTAGAGCAAACGACCGGTATTGCATCGGAAAAAAGATACAAGCGTGTTAAAGCAGAAGTAGCTGGAGCTGCTCGCGGTAGAGTATTTAGAGGCATACCTTATTCAGCTCAAGATTTTGTAGGTCTATTATATGAAACTCTTAGTAAAGGAAAACTTGGTGACGCGCAAATGGCTTGGTATCAAGAAAACTTATTAAAGCCATACGCTAAAGCGATGAACGAAGTAGACGCGTCTAGACTTTCTATGATGCAAGATTATAGAGCCTTAAAGAAAGAGCTAGAACTTGTACCAAAAAATCTTAGAAAGAAAATACCAGGTGAACCATTTACACGCGAGCAAGCTGTAAGGGTTTACATATGGAATCAGCAAGGTATGGAGGTTCCAGGTATTAGTGAATCAGATTTAAAAGATCTTACTGACTATGTTAACGGTGATAGAGAACTTCAATTATTTGCTAATCAACTTATAGCTATACAAAAAGGCGATGAATACGCTAAGCCAAAAGAAGGTTGGCCAGCTGGAACTATTACAACTGACTTGCTTGAAAATATCAATACAGTTAAACGTGCTAAGTATTTAGAACAGTGGAAAGCTAATAGAGATATTATATTCTCTGAAGAAAATTTAAATAAACTTGAGGCTGCGTACGGTAAAAAATATCGTAAAGCCATGGAGAACATGCTTGGTCGTATGGAGACTGGTCGCAACAGAAGTTTTTCAGATGATAGCTTAACAGGTAGATTTACAGACTGGCTGCAAGGTAGTGTTGGGGCAATAATGTTCTTCAATACTAGATCAGCATTGCTACAAACTATATCTGCTATTAACTTTGTTAACTTTACAGACAACAACCCGTTTGCAGCTGCTAAAGCTTTTGCAAATCAAAAACAATACTGGTCTGACTTTACAAAGCTTATTAACTCTGACTTTTTAAAAGCACGACGCTCAGGTCTTCGTATGAATGTAAACGAAGCTGACATCGCTGATATGGCTAAAAAAGGGGGACCAAAAGCTGTAATAAACAAGCTGTTACAATTAGGTTTCGCGCCTACACAAATCGCTGATAGCTTTGCTATTGCTTCTGGCGGCGCTACATTTTATCGTAACAGAGTTAAAACATATACTAAACAAGGTTTATCACAGCAAGAAGCGGAGACTAGAGCGTTTGAAGATTTTAGAGAGAACGCAGAAGAATCTCAACAGTCTGCAAGACCTGATAGAATATCAATGCAGCAAGCTGGTGGTTTAGGGCGTCTTATATTAGCTTTCCAGAACACACCATCTCAGTATGCTAGAATTATAGATAAGTCTATTAGAGATCTTAAGAACGGTAGAGGTGATGCTAAAACAAACATAAGTAAAATAATTTATTATTCTACTGTACAAAACCTATTGTTTAATGCTATACAACAAGCGTTGTTTGCGTTTGGTTTTGATGATGAAGAACCAGAAGATGAAAAGAAAAAAGAAAAGTATTTTGATATAGCTAACGGCATGTCTGATTCTTTACTTCGTGGTACTGGTCTTGCTGGTGGTGTGTTGTCTGTAACTAAAAACGCTATCATTAGAATAGTTGAAGAGTCAGAAAAAGATAGACCTAAGTTTGAAAAAGTTGGTGCTGACTTACTTAAAATAGCTCCACCTGTTTCATCTAAACTTTCTAAAATAAATCAAGCTGCTAGATCATATCAGTGGGATAAAGAAGAAATGAAAGAAAAAGGTTGGAGCTTAGATAACCCAGCTTACTTAGCCGCTGCAAACGTTATATCAGCAACAACAAATATACCAGTAGATAGAGGTATAAAGAAAATAAACAATGTAGTTAGTGCTACTAATAGTGATCTTGAAACTTGGGAACGCTTAGCTCTGCTTGGTGGTTGGCAAGATTGGGAGATTGGTATTGACGAAGAAGATAAAATAAATAAACCGCAGCCAACCAAACAATCTAAACAAGTAGATAAAACAAAACCTGTTAAATTTTAAAGTAAAACAATAAGTTAATTAAGTAACTAATAAATTATAAACAAATAACAATGGATTTACAACAGCTTAGACTATATTTTATAAACGGTAGCGCACTAGGCATAACAACTTTTGCCGAAATAGAAATGAGTCTTAAAATAATACTTTTATTAGTTACTATAGGTTATACTGTAACTAAGTGGATAGATCTTAAAAAGAATAAAAATGGCGGAGCTAAGTGAAAACACAAAGTTCAACATTAATGTAAAAACAATTATAGCTATTTGTGCTGGTTTGCTTTCCGTTGCTGGTGTTTATTTTACATTAATAGCTGAAATACAACAAATGCGCTTAGATCTTATGCGTATGGAGTCTGAGCTTGAAATGAACTCTGAGTTTAGAATCAAATGGCCACGCGGAGAGCTAGGGGCGTTGCCAGATGACGCTGAACAAAACATGCGCCTTATATACTTAGAAAAGTACCAAGAAAAAGTTGTTACTGATGTTGATAAATTAAAGCTTAAAGTTAAAGAACTAGAGGCTTGTATAAATGAATAAATAATGGCAATTAAAAGAACTAAGATTAGTCCAGCTTGCAAGACTGCTGCGAAAAGAAAATTTAAAGTATGGCCATCGGCTTATGCTTCAGG
>JGI11705J14877_10002264_pt1 | contig 10486 bp, 10 predicted proteins | sample Etolaghawater15m_FD_14877 | JGI IMG/M metagenome (IMG submission 14877) | reverse complement strand
CAGAGCGATACTCGAGGTGGGCTCGTCATCCGCCGCGATCCGCCGCTCCTTGATCCCCGTCCGCGTCGTGATCCACTCATCGGACGTATCGACCATCCTCTCCAAATCATGGTTGGTGAGGACACGTTCTGGAGTGTAGGAACCCGTGCCGCTGATTGCAACGCCGAAGTACTTCATGTACAAGTCTTACCCGTGCTGGGCGGAAACGGCCCAGATCTACGAGTTCCCTTTGTCAGTGTCATTCAGGGATAGCGTCTTGATCTGATCCACAATGTGCTTGTTCACCTTGTGTTCTACAAACTCGACCGCGACACGTACCGCATTTCGGATGGCCACGGCCGATGACGAGCCGTGTCCGATGATCACGACACCATCGACGCCCAGCAGCGGAGCCCCGCCGTATTCGGCATAGTCATGGGTCCGTTTGATCTGCCGGAACGCCCCCATGCACAACGCCGCACCCATCATGCGGATGGTCGTGGCGCGAAGTGATTTGTCGAGCGCTACCTGAACGGCTTTCGCGAGGCTCTCACAGCATTTCAGCACGACATTTCCCACAAACCCGTCGCACACAACCACATCAACATTATTCTCGAACAGGTCGTGTCCTTCCACATTACCCACGAAATTCACAACGCCCTGCAGGCCTGCGAGCAACTTATGCGCCGTCTTGGTAAGCTCGTTGCCTTTCGCCTCTTCACTGCCTACGCTCAAAAGGCCGATGCGAGGGTTGTCAATCCTCAAGATCTCCCGCGCATAGACATCTCCCATGATAGCGTAGTGCACAAGATGCAGCGGTTTTGCGTCCACATTCGCACCCGCATCGAGCAACACGAACGGTCCTTTGGGCGTCGGGAACACCGTGGCGATCCCAGGGCGTTCGAGCCCCGGGAGGCAGCGCAGCTTCACGACCGTGGAGGCTACCGCCGCGCCCGTGTGTCCCGCGCTCACCAGTGCTTGCGCCTTGCCGTCCTTCACCAACTGTGTGGCGACGGATACGGACGATCCGCGTTTGCCGCGTAGTGCGACAGCCGAGGGCTCGTGCATATGCACAACCTGTTCGGCGTGCACTACCTCAATCTTCGGGTGCCCCGCTTTGCCAACCAGCGCAAGCTCCTGCTCCACGTCCGCTTGACGCCCCACAAGCAGCAGCTTGCCGATGCCGGGGAGCTCGTCGAGAGCCTGAGAGATGCCCTCGATAACTACACGGGGAGCGGCGTCTCCCCCCATGGCATCAACCGCGATGGTCAGCATCAGTGTCGCTATTCCGCCGTGATCGAGACGACCTGCCGACCCTTGTAGTTACCGCACTGCGTGCACACGCGGTGAGGCATCTTGGCAGCGCCGCAAGCCGGACATTCCGCGTACTGGAGCCCACGGTAGCGGTTCGCAGCTTTGCGGGACCGCATCTTGGTCTTGGATTTTCTATTCTGTTGAACAGCCATCGTGCAGATCTCTCCGAGCTCGTTTCGTTCTCTGTCGCCCCACGGGCAAACCCATCCGACGCAGACCAAGGGCCAGGATTCAGCCCTCGTTGTTTGCGTCATGCCCCAGACCGTCCAATGCACGCCACGGGCTATCGGCATCCGTCTCGTCCCGGCACTCACAGGCGCCAGTATTGAGGTTTTGCCCACAGCTGGGACACAACCCAAGGCATTGTTCGGAACACAAGAGACGTTGAGGCAAAACGAGTAAAATATCTTCCCGGACCCGCTCCGTCAAGTCGATCGCGTCCTCATCCACAGACTCGAACAGGTGGCACATGTCCGCCACCTCCAAGGCTTCCTCGTACTCACCGAGGCAACGGTCGCACTCGCAGCGCAGCATGCTGCAACCGACGCCTCGGGCGAGGATGTCGGCCCCCACTCGAGACACATGCAGACGGAAACGGAACGGGTGAGGAAACGCCGTTCGCTCCGTCTCTGGCAAGTCCAGATCCCGGCTTGTCGCCTCCACGGTTACATCGATGCCTTCCGGAGGGAGCCCGGCGATGGATACCTGCAATGGGTGCGGATGGTTCACAGCTGCCCCAGCCTTTCCCGCAGGCACGCCGCAATGTCCTCCGGCACAAACGCCGAGACGTCGCCGCCAAAACGCGCAATCTCACGCAGCATCGTCGAGCTGATGTAGGAATACTCCGGACTAGGCATCAGGAAAACCGTCTCGCACTCGGGCGACAGTTCACGGTTCATGAGGGCCATCTGGAATTCGAACTCAAAGTCCGACACCGCCCGGAGACCTCGGACAACGGCCGTGGCCCCGAGCGTCCGAACCGCTTCGGTCAGCAGACCGGAAAACGACGTCACATCCACGTTTGTCAGGTCCGCGCAGTTCTCCTTCAGATGGGCGGTTCTCTCCGCCACAGTGAAAACCGCCTGTTTGCTCGTGTTGCGGCCCACACCCACGATCAGCCGATCAAACAAACGCGAGGCCCGCCGGATCACGTCCAGATGGCCGTTCGTTACAGGGTCGAATGACCCGGGATAGAGCGCTGTCTTCATATGCACTGTCCTCACACCGGAGATGTATGCCACACGCCGCCCAAAATACCCCTTCACGGCCGCCCCGCAAAGCAGGCCCGCGACGATTCCCACCCGTCCCGGGGGGTTGTCCGGGTAGGGCAACTGCAAGGATCCCTTCGAGATCAGCTTTCCGGTTTCCGTGCGAGGTCGCACGAACTCCGTGGTTTCTGCCGTGCAGGGCATACTGTTGCTCCGGTGGGGACCGAAGGTCACACCCATATTCAGCCCAGCACGGTGCGCTGGGTAGACCGTGTTGTGTCATTGCGCTCTGAGCCGAGCTCTGCCCGGGGCAGGGCGAGACGGGCTGCCTGCAAGGCAGCAGCGGAGCGGCAACGAGCGCGTCAACCGACGGTCGAGTCGCCTGTGACGCTCCTCAGAGCGCAACCAATACCGCCTCTCACCCAGCGCGTTGCGCTGGGCTGAATATGGGTGCGACCTTCGGCCGCTCGCCCCGGCGACGTAAAACCTGAAAGCTGAGCTTCGAGAACCGGCCGGAACGGGAAGGGCACTCGACATTGCCCTGAACACCAGCCAACAACGGTCAACGGAGCTCGAAGCGGGAGAAGATGTCCAGCACGGTCTCGGCATGTGGCGCGAATGTCTGCTTCGGCCCTTCTGCGACCAGAAGCGAACGGCTCCCGGGGCTTTCGGCGAAGTAGAGCTCGCACCGTCGATCGTCGTTGAGGAGCACAACCCGTTTCCCCGTGGTCGGGCCGGACGGGACAATTGTGAGCTGCCGGGCTTTCGGGAACTGCGTACGGAAGCCGGAGGTGAGACGTGATGCGTAGTCATCGAACGACTCGCCTCTCTCCCTGGCGTTGTGCATCACGCGCAGCAGGACGGCGCTGTCCGGGGAAGCGAACGCGTGTTGAGCGCCGCCGGGCGGACGGGGACGCGCCTCCCAGTCGGCGGGCACTGCGAGTGTATATGCCTCAGTCATTGTTACCGCCATGCGGAGGTCCTTTGCGGGTGCTTTCCCGTAGGTTGAGACGCCCGCATGCACGCCATCGCGGGCGGGTGTCAGGGACGGAGCGGGCAGGGAACTGGTGATGATCACGTCGCGGCCGCCATCCGGGCCGCGTTCGAAGCTCAGGACACCGCTCGATGCAAAGGGGATGGCAAAAGCCGCAGCGGCGACCAGACCGGCGGGGGCCCACCGCAGCCAGCCGTCGCCAGTCACGATGAGCAGGCTAGCGCCAAACAGCAGCAACGCGCACGTCATCTGGAGAATACTCGGGGGGTTCACCAGCACACCTGTAAGTAACGGCACCCCCGGAAGCCAGCGTACGCCCACAAGCAGCACAGCGGCAATCGCACTGATGGCCGCCACACTCCCGGCCGATACGCGGAACGTGACCTTGCCGGAAAAGGCCAACGCGACAAAGAGTAGACTCACGCCCGATGCGATCAGGACCTGTCTCGGACGACCGTCCCCAGCGGCAAACCAGGAGCGCAGGGCGGGCATCAGATAGAAGGCTTGACCGGCAACGAAGAGAACACTGGCGGCAACCTTTGAGATAAACACGGCACGCTTCGAGGGCGGACGTCGCTTGCGCGGATGATCGGCGGGATTCGCAAGCTCCTCGGACAGGTTCGGATCCAGAGGATGGCGGCGCGTTGGTTGCGGGCGCTTGGGAGGAGGCTCTATGACGGGGGGATCGACTGACGGTTGGGGCATGCGGTCCTCCGGATCGCCACCGTCCTCTTGTGGCAGAACAGCCTGGGCGACAGGGGGTTCCCCGGGCGTTTGGAGAGTCGGCAGCAACGCTTCCTGATGCTGAATGATACGCAACGTGCGCACCGATACGGTCTGTCCCGCGGGAACAGGTATCGGAGGAGCGCGGTCGACCCACGGCGGGATGCCGCAGTCGACTTCCGCCGCCACCGTGACCGGTTCGGCGTGTGGCCCGCCGCCCGTGCCGCGCGACCGAATCCGGAGTCTGGTGTGACCTTCAGGCGGGTCGAGGACAGGAACGGCGTTCCTCACGGGGACAACGTCTGCTTCGTGCTCGACGGGGAGCTCGGCGTGAGCAGCGAGAAGGGCCCTGACGGGGTAAGCGGTCTTGGTTGTCATAGCGTGTTCTCCTTGTGCGGCGGGTCGTCCCCCGAAACGGGGTTCCCGGTCATGACCTGGCCCGGCGTGGCGCCGGTGCCCCATCGCCCCAAGACCGTTTGAAGTTGTCCCGGGGCGGTGAGATAGAAGTGAACGTTGGTCCCCAAGCGGGAGGCTACCGTCTCACGCAAACCTAGACAGAATGGGTTGAGGATCGCCACCAGTGCTTCGCCGCCAACCTGGCCGAAGGGCAACACGCCCATGCGGCGGCATGCTCGCAACGGGAGCCCCTGCGGCAGGTCATCAGGCAGTTCGACTCGCTCGACATCGATGTATGGCGTGTTGGTCTGCGTACACAGGAAGTCCACCACCCTGTCCATGGATACCGTCTCCATGGATGCCAGGTCCGCAAGGAGCGACATGAGATCCTCGGACATGGGATTCAGCCGGCCCTCGGTCAGTGTGGCAATTGCCGCTTCGTGTTCGGCCGGTGTGATTACCTCATTCTCGAGGAGCAGCCACCCGAGTTCGAGCTCTCCTTCTATGTCAACCATCGGAGACGTGTCTGCCGACGTCTCCGTCGACGGAAGGGACAATTGCAGAGGCCCATCGCCTCCCTCGTCGAACGTGTTCTCCGCAGCCGTTTGCCACAGACGCTCTGCCTCCGCATCCCCGGGCTGCAGCACAAGAAGCCTCTCGGCGATCTGCCGTGCCGACAGCCACTCGCGGCCGTCGATATAGAGCCCGGCGAGCTGGCGTAGCGTGGCCACCGTCTTCGCCGTGTCGCCGGCCTGTTCGTAGGCCGCCGCCAGGCTGGCGAGCGCCCCCGTGTCGTGAGGGAAAAGCTCGAGGATGCTCTCGAACGTGTGGATCGTTTCCCAGACCGGCACCTGGTCTGCGGGAGAAGTCTCGGTGCTGTTCGTTCGGCTCATCTCGGTACGAGTCCTCGGTGGGTCCATCATAGGGCATCGTGTCGTGCCGTTGCGTTGCGTTAAGCACCTTTGGTGCCAGCTCCCGCACCTGGCCTCCCGTGGAACGCCCGGACTACGTCCGTTGCCGATGGCGAAGTGGCCAATATCCGCGACGCGTATGTCTCATATTGTCGCAGGCCTGAGACGTACGACAGCCCATCCGGTACACATATCAGGCCCGCCCCAACTCAGGCGCTATCGATGGCTTGATTCCTGCTTAAGCCACGGTGTGTTTCTAGACTTCGGTGTGCGCTGGTGCATACAGCGCACGTTGTGACGCGCCGTCGTACGGCGCTTGGTGGAGCCGCAGAAAACGGTGTACAACAGTTTCTACAAGTTCGCGGAAGCGCCGTTTAACATCACGCCCGATCCGCGTTACCTGTACCTGAGCGCGCAGCATCAGGAAGCCCTCAACCACCTCCTCTACGGCGTGCAGCAACGCAAGGGGTTCCTGCAGTTAACCGGCGAGGTCGGCTCCGGCAAGACGACCGTGTGCCGGGCTCTGTTCGACGCCTTGGGAGACCGGTACAGCACGGCCGTGGTCCTCAATCCCATGTTGACCGAGAGTCAGCTTCTGAGAGCCATTGTGCGCGAGTTCGGTATCGACAAGCCCGCCAGAGACCGACTCCGCAACTACGAACTCCTGAACGAGTTTCTCCTCGCGGGGGTCGCGGCCGGCCGCGACGCCGTGCTGGTGATCGACGAGGCACAGGACCTCGCACCATCGTTGCTGGAGCTTGTCCGCCTCCTCTCGAACCTGGAAACGAACAACCAGAAGCTCATCCAGATCATCCTCGCCGGTCAGCCGGAGCTCCGCGCCAAACTTGACGATCCGGCGTTGCGCCAGCTGAGGCAACGCATAACGATCCGGTACCACCTGCGTCCCTTGTCGGAGCGAGACACGGTGACCTACATCCGGCACCGCATCCACGTCGCCGGGGGGAACGGCCTGCCCTCCTTCGACGACGGTGCGATCCGCGAACTCTACTCCTACTCCGGGGGGATTCCCCGGCTTATCAACGCGCTGGCCGACAAGTCATTGCTGGCCGGTTACGTAAAGGACACGAAACACATCACGTGCGAACTCGTCCGGCTCGCACGGACTGAATTGGAGGGGCAAGCCGCATGAGCTTGATCAACGACGCCCTCAGGAAGGCCCAGGTACACGCCACCATTCCCGCCACGCCGGCCACCATCCCCGCCACGCCGACAGCCATCGCGCTTCCTTCTCCCCATCCCGTGGAAGAAGGGACATGCCGGGACGCCGGGCTCGGCGCCGGACACGTAGCAGCCATCGTAGGCGCCCTGGTGTTGACGACACTGGCAGGGACGGCTCTGGTGGCCAGCTGGCAGTCTCGCCGCGAGTCAGCCAACGCGATGCTGTCCCGGGCCGCTCCCGTCAAACATGCCAGCGGTGCACTGCTGCTCCACACGCGCCAGGCTCTGGACTTGGCGGCGGAGATGGTAGAGACCTCGTCAGCACGTACGCGCTTTCCTACGACGGCCGCCCTGACGCCGGAGGACACAGCGCCCCGGCCGTCGACACCCAAGCCCGGCAACACGTCGCCGGCCAGGACGAGCAGCGATGGCCCGAACCAGGCACTGGGAACCGATCAACCGCCGGCGGACAGTGCCGGAGGCGTGGCGAATTCCGTAACGACGATTGCGGCCCTGGAGGCGACACCGCCGGCTGTGGCAGGGCCGGACACAAGCTCCGCATCGACCGCCACAGACATGGTGACGGATGCAGAACCCGTATCGATCACGCCTGCGCCCGCAGACATGGCGAGAACATTCGCCGTGACCGGAATCATGGGCGGAGGCGCCAGGACAGTAGCCATTGTGAACAGGCGCGTCGTGCACGTTGGCGACGCTATAGGCAACGCCTTGGTAAACGAGATCCGGGGCGACAGTGTGATCGTGGAGATCGATGGCAGGCAATACGAGGTACCGATGCAGGTCCCGCGACGTTGACCGCGACTCCACAACGCAGGACGCTTCGCTGTTTCTTTCTCGGAACGGTGAGGCGGGTCTGCGCGTCGTCGCGTTGGTAGTGTCCGCAGGAAGAGAGAGCAGTTGAAGCTCGGGGTGTGACATGGACTGGAAGACTCTGTACACGGACGGTTCCGAAAGTGGCTGGACCGGCAGCAGGTTTATCTGCAACGCCCGCTTGGTCCTTGCCGGCGCAGTGTGTATCGCCACCATCGCAGCGTCGGACAAGACCGATTTGGCCTTCCGACTGTTTATACCACTTGCGTTCCTGTGCGTCATCCCATTCTCGGCGTGGCTGTCCCGGGACCACGAGAGCCGAGGCGGGGCGATCCCGTTTGTCGTGCTGGACGCTTTTATTGCCACGGGCATCGTCCACTTTTCCGGCGGCATCGCCAGTCAGATGTGCCTGTTGTACGCCCTCGTGATCCTCACAGCAGGGATCGTCATTTCCGCCCGAATGGCGTTGCACGCCGCAAGTCTCGCGATCGCCTCCTACGCTACGGTTGTTTTCCTCGAGGCAGAGGGATTTCTCATCTACCGTGGATTCGGTGTCAGCCCGTACGATACGGCCAACGCTGTCGCCCGAGGCCTGATGGCCCGAGGGGCTCTGTTTGCGCTCATCGCGGTGGGCACAGAGCACTTGGCCAGGAAGTGCGTGCACCAGAACGCACAGGTCGAGCGTCTTCAACGAATGGTCCGCCTCATTATCGATAACGTGTCGGTCGCGATCTTCGCAGTCAGCGAATCGGGCAGGCTACTCCTCGCCAACCGCGAGGCCATCGCCCTGCTGGGGCTGGACCCCGGACGGCCCGGACGGCACTGCTTCCAGGAGTTCTTCGTCGACTCCCCTCCCCGTCTTGACGAAACCGTGGACGCCGACCGTGTCTGGGCCATGCGGAAAGCCAACGGTTCCACTTTCTACGGGACGTATGAGTCGTCTATTGGCCCGATCCCTGCGATGCGCAGAGAGCAGAACGGCGTCGAACCCGGAGAGAACAGCTATGTTGTGGCCGTACGGGACATCACTCAGCAGCAGGAACTCCATGGAAGGGCGCGAGAACGGGCTCGGCTCAGGACGGCGGTGAACGTCGCGCAAGAGGTAGCCCAGTGGATACGCAACCCCGTGACCGCCATCCGCGTCAGCGGCGACTTCATCAGCAGCATGATTGGCCGAGGATCGGGACGCGAGGTGAAGTTGACTGCTCAGGAACTCGGACTGCTGTCAAGCATGTGCCGAATCATATCGGATGAGACTCAGCGGCTTTCACACACGGTTGAGGATTTTCTATCGTCCGCCACCGAGGACGACCATGAGAAACTCCGCGGCATGATTGCGGAAGCGGAATCGTGGAACCGACGGCAGCGACTCGAACCGGCTTACGGAGAAGCACACGCATGAACAGGATACTACTGGTAGACGACGAACCGAACATCCTTAAAGTCCTGAATAGTGTACTGACGCACCAGAAATACGACGTGACATGCGTCGATTCGGCCGAAGATGCCCTGGAGAAGCTTGCGGAGGAAGCGTTCGATGTGATGATAACCGATTTCCGCCTGTCTGAGGACGGCATGGATGGGTTGGAGCTGGTACACGAAGCCCATGTCCGGGACGAATCGCTGACCATGATCATGATCACCGGCTACGGAACGGTGGACGTAGCGGTGCAGACGATGAAGGAGGGGGCGTTCGACTTCATCACCAAGCCCTTCAAGATGGACGTGCTGCTGGAAACGGTGCGGAGTGCGTTCCGGCACCGCGAAGTCCGCGGCAGCACCCTCTCCGCCACGGACGAGGATCTCGTGCTGCACTATGGCACGATCGTCGGTGAGTCCGAGCACATGCATGAGGTCTACCGGCTGATCGAGAGGGTGGCCAAGACCGATGCCACCGTACTCGTCCAAGGGGAGAGTGGAACGGGCAAAGAGCTTGTCGCCGAAGCCATCCACAAGTGCAGCCGGCGCGTCAATGGACCATACGTGCCGCTGAATTGTGCGGCGCTCTCGCCCACCTTGCTGGAGTCCGAGCTGTTCGGCCATATGGCCGGCTCTTTTACCGGAGCAACCAAGACGCGGGACGGCCTCTTCATCGCGGCGAACAGGGGGACGTTGCTTCTGGACGAGATCGAGTCGCTGAACATGAGTATCCAGAGCAAGCTCCTGCGGGCGCTTCAGGAGAAGAAGGTCAGGCGCGTCGGTGACAACCGTTGCCAAGATGTGGACGTGCGCGTGATCGCCGCCAGCAACGAGTCGCTGGAACAGAAACGCGATGCCGGCGAATTCCGCGAAGACCTCTTCTACCGCATCAGTGTGATTCCCATCAATCTTCCTCCGCTACGTCGGCGCGCGACCGATATCCCAAGACTGACGCGCCACTTCGTGCGCCTGCAATCCGACGCGTTGGGCTACCAGGTCGTGATGGACGACGACGTGCTCCCCGCTCTGATGAACTACTCGTGGCCCGGGAATGTGCGGGAGCTGCAGAACGCAATCGCCTGTGCGTCAGCCTTGTGCCGGGACGAGCGCATCACGATGAACGACCTGCCGCCGAACATCCGCGGCAACATCGGCAAGAGCATGGCGTCCTCGCCGATAGTGGATGCGGAGAACGGCCGCGGCAAGTCATTGAGAGAGTTCCTCCAGCTCAAAGAACGCGAGTACCTGGAGCAAGTTCTGGAGCGCACGTCCGGAAACCGGGCCAGAGCGGCCGAGATGCTGGGCATCAGCCGCGCGACCCTCTATCGCAAGCTCCCGGACGAGTAAGTGGGAGACCGCTTGTCGGCCAGTCATGTGTCGGGTTGATCCTTAGCATCGCGTCGGCTTTTTTCTTAGGTTTGGCTTGCATTCACGCCCTGTTCCGGCTACCTTGCTTGGTATCGGGTGGCGGTGCCTGCTTCCCACCTTCCCCCGCTATCACACCGGCAGGTACCGTCATCTCTTTTTTTTTG
>JGI11705J14877_10002261_pt1 | contig 10487 bp, 8 predicted proteins | sample Etolaghawater15m_FD_14877 | JGI IMG/M metagenome (IMG submission 14877) | reverse complement strand
ACGTCTTGCAGCATCACTGTGCCAGGGCCTGGCTCGGGGACCTTGTTCTCGGGATCGACGAACAGGAGGACGGTATCGCTGACCTTGATCTTGTCGCCGTCGGCCAGAACGCGTTCTTCGTTGAAAATCCGTGTGCCGTTGTGGAATGTGCCGTTTCTCGATTCCTCGTCGAGGAGCACGAACGCCCCGTCCTCTTGTTGCTGGACCGTGCAGTGGTACCGACTGATGCCGCCGTCCGACAGGATCGGGATGGTGCACTGTTTGGCGCGTCCGATTGTGGTGTCGCGGGACACCAACGGGAACTCCAGTTGTTCTCCGTCTTCGAAATAGATGATCGATGCCATAGTCGGTTTTCCTCCCTCTATTGGGTCGACTGCAGGGCAGACACTCGGGCGATCTCTTCTGTGAGGGTCTCCATTGTGCGCTCCTTGTCAAGGGAGTTCGGCTCGATGAAGTCGCCACTGACGAAATCGTTCCAACTCGACACAACGATGAACCTGGCACGGGCACGGTAGGCATGCCAGAACGCGTAGCGCAGCGTCTTGCCTTTGTCGCGTGGGGCTTTCCACGTGACCTGTCCGCCAGCGACAGAGGCCACGAGGCCGGCTCGGATGAACACCTGGCGATCGATGTTACCCGCTCCGAGTTGCGTTGTGGGACTGGAAGGAGAGTCCCACAACCATTCATCTCCCTTGGGCGAAGCCCGGCGGAACTTGATGGCCGGGTGGCGTTCGCGGCAGGCGTCCATCCCGTTGGCCAACACGACCAGCGGCTTGCCGTCTGCACGGAACAAGGCTTTGTGGGCCAGCGTGCTCGGCAGGACGATCCAGGCCAGCGCCGTCTGCATATTCTTCGCGTCATAGTTCGCTGACTCGACGCACAGCATCACGCTCAGCGGACGTGGCCGCGCATTCAGGGCCAGTTCCAGGAACCGGCTGTAGCGCTGCAGGACGAACTCGGCGTCTTCTCCCGAGCCGATCTCCTCCAAGGGCATCATGAGCGCCACGACGTCCACCCCGCTCTGGCTGATCCGCCGCAGGTCTCGGTCCATGCGTCCGTCGGTCCAACTGCTGTAGTTGGGCAAGGGTTCCGCAATCGTGCGGCCGAAACACTTGCCGAAGGGGTAGTAAACGATCGCCACAGTGGGGCGGTACTGCTCGCCGGGCGCAAACTCGGGCGGAGGCAGGGGCGCTGTCTTGCACCCCGTCAGGGCGACGAGGGCGCAGATGCCCATGTATAACAGCATCTTCTCGATGATTCTTCGCGGATCGGTCATTCGTCATCTCCGTCGTCGTCTTTGGCGGCTGCCTCGAAGCGGGGGCAATCGTTCATCGGCTCAACCGGCCGGTCCCAGTAGCCGCAGCGACTCAGGAACGGATGCTTGATGTAGTGCTTGCAATCGCGGCAGAACCGCGTCTTGCCGTCCTCGCCCAGTACTTCGCCAAGATCCTGGCGTTCCTCGAACTCGACCCCCAACGCCTGGCTCAGCGCATCGCGGTTCTCGAACGAGGGCGCGGCCGTCTTGCTTGACTCGGGCGAATAGTCTTCGATCGTCACGGCTCCGCAGAGCCCGCAGACGAGGTCGTCGCCCACACGGGTCCATCCGTCCATGCGAGGTTTGAGCTTCGCCACGGACTGGTTGCCGCATGCATCGCACGAGAATGTTCGTCCGGGAGTCAACCCCCGGGTGTCGCTCGCCATGGTCGTGGCCCTTTCACGAGATGACGCTGAGTATCCGGCAAACACTCTGTGAACGTAATGCCCCGGACACGTTTCGCAACGTGACGCGGGGCACCTTCCAAGGCTGTGCCGTTCTCAGCGGCTCCGCTGTCGTCCCGGGAGCGCCGAGGCCCACCTCGGCAGCNTTCTGAAGCCGAGCTGGGGCTCGGCGTTCCCGGGAGAGCTCCCGCCGGGTCACATTTGGCNANGGGGCGTCAGATCGCCACAAGGTGCTCCATCACCATGCATTGCGTCTCAGGACAAAACCGCCCTGTCATGCTTCTCCCATTTTCGCTACGGTCCCATCGTGCAGCCGGCTGGCCAAGCCGAAGACAACGGCGCGTCGAGCTCGCGAAGGCGTGGGTGTGGTGGCACTGCAACAGGGCCGGGCTGGTGCTGAAAGAGTTCGGCGCCGGCGCGTGCGGAAACAGCAACACCGGTCCGCGCGGCGACGCGGACTACGCTGTCGCGTTCTCGATGGCGACTCCCCTGCCCTCCGCGTTGTTGCGCTCCCTGGCGCTGTACGGCGGCTGTACGCCGTGGTCTTCCCTCGGCGACCTAGTCGCCGCCAACGGCTCGATGGTCGCCGTCCACAAGATGACGTCCGGGCCGAGCGTGTTGCGGTTCCCGCACGCCGCCAGAGCGCCCGACGCGCTCTCCGGCGCCCTCGCTGCGAAGTCCGCAGACCGGTTCGAGGCCCACCTGGAGGCGCCAGCTCTGCCGGCGTGTGGCTTTTGGACGAGTCGACTGCATGACTCTTGCCGAGTTTGATCAATAGCCGATGACCAAATTTGGTCATCGGCTATTGACCGCCTCGCCTGTACGGCGTATAGTTTTGGTATCCAAGCTGTTATCCGTCGGCTAAGCACCTCTCCTAAACCTCCCATGGGCTGATTGGACATGGAATTCGATCCCATATTTCTCACCAACAACCTGCATCACGAGTCGGTTGACCTGTTCCTGAAGAGCGATCCGCATCTCCGACGGCTTGGCGGGGTCGCGTATTCTCACCGGAGTCAGTTGCTGGGACGTTTGCCACGGGAGATGCCAGGGGTCTACAGCGTTGGCGGCGGAAGGCAGGTGGGCAAGACCACGCTGCTGAAGCAGTGGATGGCGGACCTGCTGGCGGACGGTGTGCCTCCGCACCATGTCGGGTTTCTGACGGGGGAACTCATCGACGATCACCACGCCTTGACGCGTATTGTCCAGAACGCTCTCGGTCCTGTGCCGACGAGCGAGAGACACTTCCTGGTACTGGATGAAGTGACGTATATCAAGGACTGGGATCGAGGGGTGAAATACCTGGCCGACGCGGGCGTGCTCGACAACACCGTCCTTGTCCTGACAGGTTCCGACCTGGTATTCCTGCAACAGGCCCGGATGCGTTTCCCGGGCCGGCGGGGCCGGGCCGACGTGGTGGACTTCCATCTCTATCCCCTGTCGTTCCGGGAGTTCGTTGACTTGGTGGGTGAGGACAGCACAGTGCTCGCGGGGAAGGCCCGGCGCGGGGAGGCGTCGCCGGAGGACGTGTCTCGTGTTTTCGAGCTCTTTGACCGGTATCTCGTGCATGGTGGATACCTGCCCGCCATCAATGACATGGCCGCGTCCGGGCGTATTTTGCCCGCCACGCTGACAACCTACGCGGAATGGTTGCGTGGGGACATCGTGAAGCGGGGGAAGCAGGAGCTTCTGCTTCGTGATCTGCTGTCTGCCCTGATCCGGCAGGTCGGCAGTCAGGTGACCTGGCACTCCCTCGCCGGGATGACTCGGATCGACCACCACAAGACGATCGCGGACTACGTGGAGGCGCTGGAGATGATGGACGCGGTCGTCGTCCAGCGCGCCCTGCTTGAACATAAGCTTGTCGGGGCACCGAAGAAGGCGCGGAAGGTTGTGTTCACCGACCCCTTCATCTTCCACAGTGCGAGCTATTGGCTTAAGCCTCACTCAGACCCGTTTGGCGCGCAGATTCAGCCTCTGCTGTCAGCCCCGGAGCACGTCAGTGCCCTTGTGGAGGCAGTCGTCGTCGGGCATTACCGGCGGTTCTTTCCCTGCTACTATATTAAGGCTCAAGGCGAGGTCGACCTGGCCTACATCGAGGATGGCCGGTTCTACCCGGTCGAGGTGAAGTGGACGCGTCAGATCCGTCCGAAAGACCTGAAGCAAGTTAGTAAATACCCTCAGGCCGTGATCCTGGCCAACACACGACACTCGGGCCGACTTAACGGGATCCCGGTCCGGCCCCTTCCTCTGGCATTGCTTGCTCTGTGTCCGGCCGGCAACATCCAATGAACACGACACTCAAGCTAACCGAAGAACAGGTACAGGAACTTGCCGGGGAACGTGGTTTCACCAGTGGGCGGACCTACTGGCTGGAAGGGCGCGTCCGGCAGGTGCAGCACTCCGGGACGTCGGTAACCGCCACCGTCCGGGGGAAATCGACGTACGATGTGGCTATCTGGGTCGAACAGGGGGACATGCTCCACCAATGCACGTGCCCACTCGGCTTGGCGGGCGCTTTCTGCAAGCACCTTGTAGCGTTGTCTCTGGCATGGCTGGCCAGCAATGCGGCCCATCACGAGGACGAAGTGGCCGCCACGACGCTGGGCGATTTGCGGCGTCACCTGGCAACCAAGACCAAGGACGAGCTCATCGAATTGCTGATCGCCGAGGCTGGACGGAGTGACGCGCTCCGCGATCGCCTGGCTCTGGCAACGGCCCGGGGCGGCAGACACCGGCAACCTCAACCGCGTACGGACACGGACAACCCCGCCTGGAAACAGTTCACCGCACGACCCGGATTCGAGAGCTACAAGCAACTGAAGATGCACAGCGAGCGGACCGGTCAATGGCCCGCCTGGCGAGACAGGGCCCTGGCCGTCATGCGCGATGACCTGAAACGTCAGAAAGAAGCCATGCGAGGCAGGGGCAAGCGCTGGCTGTTACCGCCCGATCATACCGAACTGGTACGAATGCTCCTGTGGGACGGCAACACCGGAGACGCCCTGCGGGAAGCGCAGGAAGGGGGATGCGAACCCGAGCTGTGGTCCGAGCTGGCCTCGGCGTGTGAGGAGTCGCAACCGGAAGACGCCATACGCATCTACTGGACACGCGCCGAGGAGTCGCTGCGGTCAGGCGGTGAAGGCTCGGTCGCGCAGGCGATGGCGGACCTGCGACGTGTCGAACGTCTGATGAACAGCACGAACAGGGCCGAGGAGTTCCAGCGACACGTTGCCAGGCTCGCGCTGACCCACCGGCAGAATCGTCAGTTCATCGACCTGCTCAAGCAGCGACGGTGGGTGTAACCGCTTGTGGCGTGCTAACTTATCGGCTTGCACATCGTCACCATACCAGATACGGGAGCATTGACACATGCAGTTGAGACAGCCTGACAGCGAGATCTTTGTGCCGGACGGCACACCGCTCCGGGAAGCCGTAGAGAGGACAACCGTGATGGGCGTGGGCGCCCACCAGGACGATTTGGAGATCCTGGCGTACCACGGCATCGTCGAGGCCTTCGGCAAGAGCGACGACTGGTTCGCGGGTGTCGTGGTCACCAACGGCAGCGGATCGCCGCGCGACGGTCTCTACGCTGACTACACGGACGATGAGATGCGGGAGATACGTCGTGCCGAACAGAAGAAAGCGGCTGTGCTCGGCGAGTACGGTTCGATGGCTTTCCTGGACTACCCCAGCTCGGCCGTGAAATCGGCCGAGGAAACCAGCATCGTGGACGACTTGACGATGCTGCTCGACGTCGCGCGTCCGAAGGTCGTTTACACCCACAATCTGGCCGACAAACACGATACGCACGTGGGCGTCACGCTGCGGCTGATCAAGGCAGTCCGGCAACTCCCTGCCGATGCCCGGCCCGAGACGATCTACGGCTGCGAAGTGTGGCGCGACCTCGATTGGTTGGTGGATGATGAGAAGGTTACGCTGCGCACGGACAGGCACGAGAACCTCGCCATGGCGCTTCTGGGCGTGTTCGATTCGCAGATCGCCGGCGGGAAACGCTACGACCTGGCGACCATGGGGCGACGGCGCGCACACGCCACGTACCACGCGTCGCACGGCGTCGATGCGTGCCAGGGGATGACATTCGCGATTGACTTGACGCCGCTCGTCAACACTCCGGATCTGGATCCGGCGGGGCTGATTGCCGCGGCCATCGATCGCTTTGCCCAAGACGTACGGGCGCGAATTGCGAAACTGTCTTAGGTATTGACGTAATCCGCTCGGAGAGCGGAGCGACTGGAAACGACCGCGGCTTGTCCGCAGGTTGGCCCTCCGGAGTCGGCACGGCCGGGCCTGGAAACTGAAACTGCAGGCTTGCCTGGAAGGATGTCCTGTGATTAGAAACCGAATTCGTTATCTCGCGTCGTTCGTCGCCCTCTGCACCATCGCTGCCGGGCACGCGGCAACCGTGTTCGTCGAAGCCGAGAGTTTCACTGACACCGGCGGTTGGGTCGTGGACCAGCAGTACATGGACCAGATGGGGTCGCCCGTCCTGCTGGCCCATGGCATGGGCGAGCCGGTCGCAGACGCCACGACGCGTGTCACGTTCCCGGCGACCGGCACGTATCGCGTGTGGGTGCGCACCTGGAACTGGAACTCGCCCTGGGATACAACGCTTGCCCCGGGACGGTTCAGACTGGCAGTGGACGGACACGAGGCGGGGCACGTCTTCGGGACAAGAGGCGATGCATGGCACTGGCATCCGGGCGGCGAAATCGCGATCCGCCGGACCGAGGTCGACCTGACGCTCCACGACTTGACCGGGTTCAACGGACGGTGTGACGCAGTTGTCTTCTCGGACGACGCCGGCTTTGTGCCGCCTGAGGACGGCCCCCAACTGCTGAACTGGCGACGCCAACAGCTTGGCTTGCCCGAGACCCCTCCTGACGCGGGGGAGTATGATCTGGTTGTCGTAGGCGGCGGCCTGGCCGGGACGTGTGCGGCCGTCTCCGCGGCACGACTCGGGTTGAGCGTGGCACTGATCCAGAACCGTCCCGTGCTGGGAGGGAACAACTCGTCGGAAAGCCGCGTCCACGCAGGCGGACGCGTGAATCTCCCACCGTATCCGGCCTTGGGCAACCTCGTGCGAGAGGTCGAGCCCGACAAACGCGGCAACGCCCAGCCGGCCTCCTACTACGATGATGGCAGGAAACTGGCCATCGTGCAGGGCGAAGACAATATCGATCTGTTCCTCAACACGCACGCCGATGGCGTCGACGTGGATAACGGACAGATCATGGCCGTCCTGGCGACCAACATCCGTACCGGGCGACGTCTCCGCTTCCCTGCGAAGCTGTTCGCGGATTGCACCGGCGACGGCACGATCGGGTTCAGGGCCGGGGCCGATTTTCGCATGGGCCGGGAAAGCCGTGACCAGACCGGTGAGTCGCTGGCCCCGGAGCAGGCGGATGCCATGACCATGGGCGCATCGGTGATGTGGTACGCCGCACAGGCCGATGCCCCGACTCCTTTCCCTCAGTGTCCGTGGGCACTGGCGTTCGACGAGAAGACAGTGCAGCGCGACAAGCGGGGCGACTGGAACTGGGAAACCGGAATGGACCTGAACCAAGTCGACGACTTCGAGCGAGTGCGCGACCAGGGCCTGCGTGCCGTCTACGGGAATTGGGCGTTCCTCAAGAACCATCCGTCGACCAGGAACGAGTACGCCAAGCTCAAACTCGGGTGGGTCGCCTACGTGGCGGGTAAGCGGGAGTCCCGGCGCCTGCTCGGAGACGTGATTCTGACCCAACAGGATATCGAGGAAGCCAAGCCCTACCCCGACGCCTGCGTGACGACGACGTGGTCGATCGACCTGCATTACCCTCATCCCACCAACCTGAAGCAGTTCCCCGATCACTCGTTCCGGTCCGTTGCCAAACACCTACGCGTCAAGCCCTACGCCATCCCCTATCGCTGCCTGTATTCGCGCAACATCGGTAACCTGCTCATGGCCGGTCGCGACATCAGCGTGACCCACGTCGCCCTGGGCACGATCCGGGTGATGCGGACAACCGGCATGATGGGCGAAGTGGTGGGCATGGCCGCCGCCGTGTGTGCCCGGCACAGCTGCGGCCCACGCGAGGTGTATGCGCACTACCTGGACGAGCTCAAAGCGATCATGACCACGGGCACCGGGAGAGCGCCGACACCCGTCACGCCGCAGCCGCCCAAGTGGCTTCCCCGGGCCGGCAGAAACGTGGCCCGCGAAGCCACGGTCACCGTCAGCAGCAACTACGCCGGGAGCGTCTCGTACCCACCCAAGCACCTCAATGACGGGTTGACCGATGTCTCCGACAACAATCTGCGCTGGGTCAGTGGCGACACACTGCCGCACACCATCGAGCTGGCCTGGGACACCCCACAAACCGTCAACGCCGTACGCCTGCTCTCGGGCTGGCGCCAAGGAACGGACATTGCCGATCCCATCACCGACTTTGTCGTCCAGACGCATGACGGACAAGACTGGCGCGATGTGCCGGAGACAAAGGCGACCGGCAATACGGGTTTTGACTGGCACGCGGTGTTCAAACCGGTCACGGTCGACCGGATCCGCCTGCTGATCACCAACGCTCCCGGCAATCGTGCCCGGCTCTGGGAGCTCGAGTTCTACAACGTACCTTCCCCTGAATAGCACCAAAGGAACCCAATGAACCAAGAACCACACATCGCTGTGTTCATCGACTTCGAGAACCTGGCCCTTGGCGTCACCGAGATGAAAGAGGACGTCAAGAAGTTCCGGATCGAGCTTGTGCTCAAGCGCTTGCTCGAGAAAGGGCGCATCGTCTTCAAACGCGCGTACTGCGACTGGAGCAACTACCCGTCGGCCGTGCGCGAGTTCCATGCCAACGGCATCGAGATGGTGGACATCCCCCGACGACGCGCCAGCGGCAAGAACAGTGCGGACATCCACATGGTGGTCGACGCCATGGACCTGTGCTGGTCGAAATCCCATATCGACCTGTTCGTGCTGCTCTCTGGCGACAGCGACTTCTCGCCCCTGGTGTCCAAGCTGAAGGAGAACCAGAAACGCGTCATCGGCTGCGGGGTAAAGAGCAGCACGTCGGACCTGCTCATCGCGGGATGCGACGAGTTCATCTTCTACGACGACCTCGTGACGGTCGCCAAGAAGACGCAGACTCGGAAGGCGCAATCGACGGGCAAACGCGACAAACGCGAGGAGCTGCTCGATCAACTCGTGGAGATTGTGAAGTCGCTCGAGGACGAATACGATCCGCTGTGGGGCTCGATCGTGAAGCAGGCCCTACGCCGTGTGAACCCCGGCTTCAGCGAAAGCAGCTACGGCTACAGCAGCTTCTCCGCACTGCTCAAAGACGCAAAGTCCCGCAAGATGATCGACCTCGAGTACGACCGTTCGCGCGGCAACTTCAAGGTTGGGACTCTGTCCGACTGATCCGCGGCTCCACGCCAAGAAGGTGGCGGACGAAGAAATCGCGCATGCGGCGTTTGCCGTAGGGACTTCCTCCGGCCCCGTGTCCCTTGCCCGGGAACACGACCAGGTCAAAGTCCTTGTCCGCCTTGATCAGTGCGTCGACGACTTGCATGGTCGATGCCGGGTCGACGTTCCGGTCAAGCTCGCCGACGGTCAGCAGCAGTTTGCCCTCCAGGCGATGGGCCTGTGCCACGTTTGAGCTGCGGTCGTAGGCGTCCTTGTCGATCGGCCATCCCATCCACTGCTCGTTCCACCAGATCTTGTCCATGCGATTGTCGTGGCACCCGCAGTCGGCGACCGCGACCGAATAGACATCGTTGTGTGCGATGAGCGCACGGACGGCATTCTGGCCGCCGGCCGATCCACCGTAGATACCGACTCGAGAGAGATCCATGTACGGGTAGCGTGCGGCAGCAGCCGTGAGCCACGCGATGCGGTCCGGGAAACCGGCGTCGCCCAGGTCCCGCCAACACACGTCGTGGAACGCTTTCGAGCGCCAGCTGGTTCCCATCCCGTCAATCTGGACGACGATGAACCCGAGCTCGGTCAGAGCCTGCGGGTCGCGGAACTCCGCGAAATCCTTGGGGACGTATTGCCCTTGGGGGCCGGCATAGATCGCTTCGATCACGGGGTACTTCAAACCAGCGTCGAACGTGGTCGGACGGTAGATTACGCCGTGGATGTCCGTCTTGCCGTCGCGCCCTTTGGCCACGAACGGCTCCGGCATCCGCCAACCGGTAGTCAGGAGCTCGGAGTGGTTGGCACGCACGAGTTCGGCGACGAGTCGACCATCGGCGGATCGGCGCAGTTCCTTCACCGGAGGCAAGTTCACACGCGAGTAGGTATCGACGAAATACCGGCCGCTCGGAGAAAACTCGATCGCGTGCGTGCCCTCCCCCTCGGTCAGCACGGTGAATGCGGACCCGTCGAAGTTGACGCGCGCATAGTGCACGTAGTACGGATCCTGTCCGGCGCGTACGCCAAGCACACGCAACAGCAGCTGGCGCTTCTCCGCATCGACACGCTCCACGCTCCGGACGACCCACTCGCCGTCGGTGATCCGGTTCTTCACCTTGCCCGTCGCCAGATCGACGAGATACAGGTGGTTCCACCCGTCACGCTCCGACATCCAAATCGCCTCGTCGGTACCGTCCAGGTAGTGCAGGTAGGCTTTGTTCGTGTAGTCGATGAATGTCGAGGACGTTTCTTCGATCACGACCCGAGCCTTTCCTGTGTCGCCGTCGATCTCGATCAGCTTCAGAACCTGATGCCCGCGTTGATTGTAGAGAAAGTGGAAACG
>JGI11705J14877_10002259_pt1 | contig 10492 bp, 9 predicted proteins | sample Etolaghawater15m_FD_14877 | JGI IMG/M metagenome (IMG submission 14877) | reverse complement strand
CGTGTCAGGGTAGCGCTCTCCCCCTGAGCTACGTGCCTGAAAACGATGGCTGTTTTATCATTGCGCAGAATCGATGTCAACATAAATTATGCTTCAATCCATTGAACGGCCTGCCGAGGTTTGTTGCAGCAAGTTGAGCCCGCAATAGGTGTAATGCAGCCCTGATGCGATGGTCAGCAAGGCGGTTGACCACAATAGCGTCGCATGGGCAATCCGTGTGGCGGCGGTTTGTTGAAGATCGAGCAGAATAACCGCGATGGTCAGAAGTTGGCAAAGCGTGGTCAGCTTGCTGATCAGACTGGGACGCATGGTCATCGGCATATGGATCAATGTGAAAATGGCAATGCCGATCAGGATCAACACATCGCGGCTGATCACCAGCACCGCCAGCCAGGCCGGCGTCAAATCCATGAACGCCAGGCTGATGAATGCCGCCATCAAAAGCAGTTTGTCGGCAATGGGATCGAGATAGGCGCCAAGCAGGGTGCGCTGGTTCAATAGGCGAGCCAGTAAGCCATCCAGACCGTCACTGACAGCCGCAATGATGAAAACAGCCAGCGCCATCCCCAATTGCCGGTTTATCAATAAAATAATAAACAGCGGCACAATCAATATTCGCAACGCCGTGATTATGTTGGGAATTGAAATTTGCATGGATGGTCCTACGCACTCAAACATCATTTTTCAGAATTCTACTGCGCCACCAATACCAGTTTGATCTGATCGTCGAAAACCTCATGCAGATCGATGCCGAATCGATCATATTCGGCGCGCATCAACTCATTGGCCAGTTGTTGGGCATTGCCGTCATAGTCGATGCCCAAAATGGCTTCGTCGGCGATGATTTCCTGGATTTGGACCTCTTTGACGCCTTCCAAATTACGCAAGATTTTGCGAAACCCGGCAAAATAGGCCAGATTGGAACTGCCCTGCACAATCAATTGGGTAATGCGATCCTCGGTTTTTTGGGCGTTCCATTTTGTTTTCAAATCACGCGCAATAGCCGGAGCCGCGGATCGGCCGGCGTTTTCAAGCGCTTCGGCGTTGCCGATAGCGGCGTCTGAACTGACGGCAATGGCGGCATCTTCGATGGCGGACAAAATCTGACCGGTTTCACAGTCCAGCGCGGTAAGCTCTATCTGGGATTCAAAGGATTGGAGGTCACTGCCCATGCCGGTTGTCGAACCCCGGGCAACGGCGCTGCCGAAAATGACCATGCGGGCGCCGGCCTGGCGCGCAAATGCCAGCGCGCTGTCGGCAGTCAATCGGCTTTGGTTCTCAAACGCGCCGGCCGCCTTGACCGCTTTTTGGGATTGTTGGTCGATGACGACAAAACCATGTTGTTCGATGGCCGATTTTAAATATTTGTTGGCGATTGGCTGAAATGCGTTGGCTCCGGCAGCCCACCAATATTGCAGCGGCGCGCCTGCATGGTCTTGTTGACTGACAAGCAGCAACACCCCCGGCTTGGCGGCATCTGTCGCGGCGCTGTCGGTCAACTGCAATTGTTGTCTGATTTGATCGGCAAGGATGTTGGCCTTGACCATGACCCGGTAGGAATGTCCATTCTGTCGTTCAGTCAGCACTTTGTAATCACTCACAAATTTATCGTGTCGATCGATAACGGCCGCGGACAATGCATCGAAATGTTCAACCAGCGCGGCCTCGGTAAACAGGTGAATCATGGCCCGGTTCACGGCGTTAGCCAATGCCTGATCAATCGCGGCTTTGCGGGCTGCGCCGGGATTGTTTTTCCGGATATCGGCGCTTGCAATCGATATGGCCGACATCGTTGGCGCCGCGTCTGCTGTCGTCAGAGCGGCCAACGTGATGGTCAGGCTGATAAACATGGCGAGTAAGGCATGTTTTGGATGCGTTTTCATGGGATGCCTCCTTAATTTGAGCGGGCAATCAAGGATGCCCGATTGTTGTGGTTGTTTAGTTGGCCGGGTTCCGTAATAAGCGTCTCCCTTACTTGTTGCGCTTAAGCGTGTAGTGAGCGATTCCCATCATAGTATCGCGCGTGGGTGAGGGTTCAAACGGCTGTAATGCGGTGATGGCTTCATTGATATGGCGCGTTGCCCGACCGCGGGTATAATCAAGAGATCCATATTCATCCAGCTTGCCCAACAATCGGCCAAATTGATTTTCGGAAACAGATGGCGACTGGATTAAATTTTTAATAAATTCGACATCATCCGGTGATGCCTGGGCCAGCGCATGGATGAGCGGCAAGGTCAATTTGCCTTCGCGTAAATCCGTGCCCACGGTTTTGCCGATGGTGGCGGTATCGGCCGTATAATCCAGCAGATCATCGGCGATCTGGAATGCAATGCCCAGGTTCAGCCCGTATGCAGCCAGGGCCTGGATTCGGCGTTCGGATGCCTGGGCCAGATAGGCGCCCATTTGACAGGCGCCGCGGATCAATGTCGCGGTTTTATGGGTGATGACCGTTGAATATTGCGCTTCAGTCAGATCGATATTGCCTTTTTGTTCCAATTGGCTGATTTCACCCTGGCTCATTTTTTCCGTCAGATCGGCAATGACCCGAATGATGTCAAGACAGTTGGAAGCGGCGGCAATGGACAGGGCGCGGGCCAGTAAAAAATCTCCGGTCAGCACCACCGCGGCCGGGTCCCATATTTGGTGCGCGGCTGTGGCGCCGCGGCGCAGCCGCGCGCCATCCACGATATCGTCATGCAGCAGGGTGGCGGCATGCAGGTATTCGACAACCACGGACAGATCGTAAATAAACGGCGCGTCGCAGCCGCACATGCGTCCGGCCAGCACCACCATCAACGGGCGCAGCCGCTTGCCGCCGCTGAACAGCAAGTGGCCGGCAACGGCTTTGGATATGTCGGTATATGGGGTCAAATTGCGCTGCAGCGCAATTTCGATCTGATCCAGATCGGCCGATAGAGCAGTCATAAATTCAGGTTTGGCGCCACTCATGAAATGATCTCTCCTATCAGGTCATAGGCCAGGGTTTCGGTAATTTTGACGCGGGCATAGCTGCCGATTTCAGCATGGCCATGGGCAATCAGGGTCAGGCCGTCGACATCAGGGGCCTGGTGTGCCGTGCGGCCGATCAGCATGCCGTCGTCCTGACGGCTGTCAATCAGCACATGATAAATTTGATTGAGATGTCGTTGATTCAGATCAGCTGAAATGGTTTCCTGCAGCGCCATCACCTGATCGAAACGATCCTGAGCGATTTCCGGACGCACATGGCCGCCCAGATGGTGAGATGGCAGGTCAGCGGCATCCGAATACGTAAATGCGCCCAGCAAATCGAACCGGGCGGCCTGGATGAAATCCAGCAGTTGCTGGAAATCATCGTCATCCTCGCCGGGAAACCCAACAATAACGGTGGTGCGCAAGGTTGCGCCGGGCGCCCGTCGGCGAATGTCGTCAATCAGGTCCAATATGCGTTGCGGGCTGTAATGGCGGCCCATGCGTTCAAGCATCTTAGGGGATGCGTGCTGAATCGGCAAGTCAAAGTAAGGGCAGATGCGCGGATGCGCGGCAACCGTGGCGATAACGCCGCTATCGATGCTGGATGGATGGCCGTAGAGCAGCCGCAAGCGAAAATCGGCACTGACGCCGGCATCGTCAAGAATTGGCGCTGGCAGCAGGTTAAGGGCATCCGTCAATTGCAGCAGCAAATCATTCAGGCCGAGCCGCGGCGTTAAATCATGACCATAGGCGGTGGTATCTTCAGCCACCAATATGGCCTCCTTGATGCCGGCGCGATGCAGGGATGCGCATTCCTGCGCGATATCATCCGGTTGACGGCTTTTCTGTCGCCCGCGCAAACTGGGAATGATACAATAGGCGCAATGGCGGTTGCATCCTTCGGAGATGCGAATATAGGCCATATGGCTGTCCAGAAGCCGACGCGGCGTACTCGCCCGCTGGGCCGGCGCGCTGCCGGGCGCCGGGAGCCGGCATGCGCGGCCGTCGTGTGGGTGTGCCAGGGCATCGACAATATCGGCAAACCCGCCGGTGCCCAGAAACAGATCGACCTCGGGCAGGGCTTGGCGAATATCGTCGCGGTAGCGCTGCGGCAGGCATCCGGTAACGATCAATTGGCGGCATTGACCGGATTGTTTGTATGCCGCCAGGGCCAGTATGGTATCGATCGATTCATCGGCCGCGCTTTCGATGAAGCTGCACGTGTTGACCACAATGGCGTCTGCGATTTCAGGATCATCCGTGATGCGCCAGCCGGCTGCTTCCAGCCGGCCCAGCATGATTTCGCTGTCCACCTGGTTGCGCGCGCAACCCAGGCTCTCCAGGTAGATCGATTTCATTTCAATGCGATTCCTTTGGTTCAGACAACATCCCCGGTTATTCATGTGCGGGCCAGTTGGAAGATTGGCGTGTTTCCAGTGCGCCGTCCCCTCGGGCGCGGATGATCAGGGCCGCGATATCGGGCAGGCGTTCGATCATCCGTAGCCCTTCAGTCGCTCCCATCACCATGATGCCGGTTGCCAGGCCGTCGGCCATCATGCAGGTGTCGGCGATGACGGTAACGCTGACCACGCCGTTTTCAACCGGATAACCGCTGCGCGGGTCGATGATGTGCGAATATGTTTTTTGGCCGCTTTCAAAATAGTTGCGATAATCGCCTGACGTGGCCATGGCCTGGTTGGTTAACTGAATGGTTTGGTAAATGTCATCCGGCGCGCTGTTTTTGACCGGTCGATTGATGCCAACGCGCCAGGGCGAACCGTCCGGGCGTTGACCCGCGGCATAAATTTCGCCGCCGATTTCAACCAGAAAATTGTCTATCCCCTCGTTTTTCAACAAATCGGCAATTTGATCGACGCCGTGTCCTTTGGCGATCGATCCCAAATCCGCCGCTACCGGGATAGACCGTTTGATCAGATAATAGGGGGATTTCAATTCAATGCGATCAAACCCGATGGTTGCCTTGGCCGCGTTGATTTGCGCGGGCGTGGGCGCCTGGTTGCGCGCCGGGCCGGCGCCAAAACCCCACAAATCCACCAGGGGTTTGACGGTAGCATCCCAAGCGCCATGCGTCAGCCGGTAAATATGCCGGGAGGCCGACATGACCCGATAGAGTTCCGGGGATACCTGAAATTGTTTGTTTGCCTGGTCCCATCGGTTAAAAAGACTCAATTCGCTGGTGGCCGCGTATATGGACATTTGCTGATTGACGGCATCGAGTCGGCTTTTAATCTGCGTTTCAATTTTGGATACCGAGCGCAGGTAACCGACCCCCATTTTGATATGGTAGGTGGTTCCCATGGTGCGCCCGTCAACCATCACCTGGCGCTGCCGATTGCATCCCGCGCTTATCAACAGAGAAAGGGCGGTCAACAATAAAATGAAATGTTTGGTCATTGGTTTAATCAACAAATTCGCGGCAACTGTTCACCGGTAAGCATATCCAGCAGCCGGCTGCCGCCAATTGGGGTTTTTAAATACACGCGTCCAATATGATCATCCACTACCTGCCCGATGATGGCAGCCTGCGCGCCCAAGGGATTGGCGCGCAGCGTGCGCAGGGCCAAATCGGCCGCTTCGGGCGCGACAAACACCAGCATTTTACCCTCGTTGGCCACATGCAGCGGATCGAGGCCCAGCAGATCACACAAACCGGATACCGGCGGCAACACCGGCACCTGGGAGGCTTCAATTTGAATGCCGACGCCAGATTTTTGCGCAATTTCGTTCAGGGCCGTGGCCACGCCGCCGCGGGTGGGATCACGCAGCGCATGCACCTGCGGGCAGGCCTTCAACAGCGCCTGGGTCATGTGGCACAGCGGCGCGCTGTCGCTCTGGATGTCGGCTGAAAAGCCCAGCTCTTCACGTTGGGCCAAAATGGTCATACCATGATCGCCGATGGAGCCGCTGACCAATATGCAATCGCCCGGGCGGGCATTGGCTGAGCCGATATGCACATGCGCTGGAATTTGGCCGATGCCGGCGGTATTGATAAACAGCTTGTCGGCCGCGCCGGCCGGCACCACCTTGGTATCGCCGGTTACCAGGATCACGCCCGCTGTTTTGGCTGCGCGTCCCATGCTGTTTACAATGGTTTGCAGCTTTTGGATTGAAAATCCCTCCTCGATGATCAAAGCCATGCTTAAATACTGCGGCACGGCGCCGCACATGGCCAGATCGTTCACGGTCCCGTTGACGGCCAGGTCTCCGATATTGCCGCCCGGGAAAAACAGGGGATCGACCACAAAGCTGTCGGTTGAAAAGGCCATGCGCCGGTTTCCGATTTCAAGGGTGGCGCCATCGTCCAGACGATTCAAAATGGGGTTGTCAAACGCCGGCAGCATCATTTGGGCAACCAGTTGATTGGATATTTTGCCGCCGCTGCCGTGATCGATCAAAATGGTTTCATTGGATTTCATGGGATCCTTCATTTATCAGTTTACACTTTTATCGTAGCGTCGGATTAGCGGCGCAAGGCAGTGGTTCAGTTGGATTGGTAAATTGGATGCTACCGTTTGATCTAATATAAATCCGCAGATTTCACAGATTTTCGCAGATCAGCCGCATTATAATCTGTGTAAATCGGCGTAATCTGCGGATATTATAAAATCCCTAACTCAACTGAACCAGTGCCCGGATTAATGATACCGATAATACGCCGCGCAAGCCCCTTCGCTGGAAACCATGCAGGGCCCGACCGGATGCTGCGGGGTGCAGGTTTTGCCATATAGCGCGCATTGTGGCGGTTGCTTGACACCGGTCAGAATCCGGTCGCAGATACAGCCGGTCGGTATGCGGGGCTCGGGCAATTGTGGTGAAAATCGTTGGGTGGCGTCAAAAGCGGCATAAGCTGAGCGCAGCGTCAATCCGCTGTTGGGGATGATTCCCAGACCGCGCCATTGGCTGTCGACAGGTTTGAAAACCAAATCCATGGCCGCGCGCGCACGCGGGTTACCACCGGTTTGAACCACCCGGGTATAGGCATTTTCAAGCTGCGGCGCCTGGTTGGCAACCTGGCGGCACAAGCGGGCAATGGCGTCCAGCAGGTCTACGCTTTCAAACCCGGCAATAACGGCCGGCAAGCGGTGTCGGTCGAAAAACGGCCGGTAACCATCCAACCCGATAATAGCCGATACATGACCGGGCAGCAGCAATCCGTCAATATTGACTTCCGGGTGGGCCAGCAGGGCTTCCAGAGCCGGCGGAACGGTTTTATGGGCGCAGTAAATAGCGAAATTATCGATTTGTTCGCCGTCGGCCATTTGGATGGCCGCCGCAATGGTGGGCGCTGTGGTTTCAAAACCGATGGCTGGAAAAACAACGGTTTGCGACGGATGTTTACGGGCGATTTCAAGCGCGTCGATCACCGAGTAGACGATGCGGACGTCTTTGCCGGCCGCTTTTTGCATTTGCAAGCTGGCATGGCTGCCGGGAACGCGCATCAGATCGCCGAATGTGGTCAAAATCACCTGCTTTTGCTGAGCCAGAGCGATAAACCAGTCAATTTCATGCTGCGGGGTCACGCATACCGGGCAGCCTGGGCCTGACAGCAGCTCGATTTGCGGCGGCAGCAGCGATCGGATGCCGCTGCGGAAAATGGAAACGGTGTGGGTGCCGCACACTTCCATCAATCGTATCGGGCGGTGGGCGCAGGCATGGATGGTTTTCAACAGATGCCTGGTCATATCCGGGTCTTGAAATGAATCCATCAACGGGAAAAGTTTGGGCATTATTTTCCTTCACGTTTATGGGGTGGCGAATGAGTTTCAAACATTCACGCGGTAAAACGACGTCCGCGCCCATTCAATTTGACTATAAAGTTACATCCTCGGCATAGCCATGCAGCTCGACGCCCAGGTCGCCGGCAACCCGCCGCGCGCGATCGTCAATCATGGGGGAAATGACCATGGCGCGGTCGACGCGACGGCCGTGCCGGGCTTCATAATAGTTTTTTTTGCGCCAGAATGCGTACAGATCGGATTTGCTCATCGAGGATTTGATTTCACACAAAATCAATGTGCCGTTGTAGATGATGACATCCAGCTCAACCTGGTCGGGCCGGCCAAAAATGGCGCCTTCATGGTCATAATCTTCATAGCGCTCCACCTTTACGCCGAACGATCCTTCCAAAATAGACCGGAGCCCATTGCGAAAAGCAGCTTCAGATTGCAGCCCCCATCGGGCGCCCAGGGCGCCAATGGATGATTCGTGCCGTTGATTCTGTTTTCTGATATCAGCCAGCATCTCATTGATCACGCGCTGATTGGCGGCCCATCTGTCATCTCGGGCTTTTTGTTCTTTGTCCCATTTTATTTCCCACGTATCCCACTTTTTTTCCTGAGCCTGCCATTTTTCCTGTTGATCTTTTCGTTCCTGCTCCCACTTTTTGTCCCAATCATCCCACTTTTTTTCCTGAGCCTCCCAGCGCCGCATATTCGTCTCGCGATCCCGCTTCAGCTCATCCATCATTCGGTCAAAACGGCTTTCCGTTTCCTGCCTGTCGGCATAACGTTTGCGGGTTACCGTCAAAATAAACCGGCGCACCTCTGCATCACGTTCCATCAGACCCGGAAGCTCGGTCATAATGATTTTTTTTACATCATCGCGCATTTGTGTTTCCATATTGCACCTTCCCGATGTTGAGTTGCCTGATTATTGTCATACGGCAGACAGTCAAAGGAGAGATAATGTGGCATCTTTATTTTCAGCCCAAAAGTAGTTTACACTTTTTCGCTGAAAAGACAATGAATTCGTCATTCCGGCCAAGGCCGGAATCCAGTCTGCGCGCAAATCGGTGTTACATTAAGTATAAGCCGAAACATGAACGATGCCAACTTATGCGTCAAGTAATCAGTCCGATATCCAACGATTCCAATCAACCTAATCGCGCCGCCGCCACCATCGCCTGACCCAATGCAATGGCGCCGTCATTGGCCGGCATCTGCAGCGGGGCATAAACCGCATAACCGGTTTGGGATAGCTTGCGGGTCAATCCGCTGAGCATCAGATCGTTTTGAAACACGCCGCCGCCCAATGCCACCTGATCGATGTGGTAGCGATCCCGCAGGGCGCCGCACAAATCGGCAAATATCTGAACCATGGTGGCATGAAAGCGCGCGCTGACCATGGCCGCGGATGTGCCGGCCAGCACATCATCGACCACCGCGCGGATGATCGGGGCGGTGGCTATGCGGATCGGATCAGATGATGGAGGGGCGGCAATCTCATAAGCATCAGTTGAATCGGCGGCCACGGATTCCAGTTCCATGGCGGCCTGGCCGTCGAAAGATGTGTCATCGCGCAGGCCGATCAGGGCGGCTACCGCATCAAAGAGGCGGCCGGCGCTGGAAGTCAGCGGTGAATTGATTTGTTGGCGGATCATTTTTGAAATAATGGTAAGGGCGGGGCGATGACGATCGATCAGCGGCAAATCCAGTTGATCGAAGCGCTCGCCATAGGCGTCTACCAAATAGCTGAATGCCATGCGCCAGGGCGATTTCACGGCCGCATCGCCGCCCGGCATGGGAATATATTGCAGCGCGGCCACACGCTTGAAATCGGTAAATCCTGCAATCAGCGCCTCTCCGCCCCAAATGCAGCCATCTGTGCCCAGTCCGGCGCCATCCAGGGCCAGGCCGATGACCGGCCCGTCAAGGCCATGTTCGGCCATGACCGCCGCGATATGGGCGTGATGATGCTGAACGCGGACCAGCGGCATCGGTTTTGCCAGCGCTTCGGCCCATCGTGAACTGGGGTAGTCTGGGTGCAGATCGCAGGCCACGGCCTGGGGTCGGATATGCATCACGCGCTGCAAATGATGAATGGTTTGGTGAAAAAAGGTTTCCGCGGCCGCGCTTTCCAGTTCGCCAATATGCTGGCTGACAAATGCGTGCCGGCCCTTGGCCAGGCAGATCGTGTTTTTCATGCCGGCGCCGCAGGCCAAAATGGGGGGCAGCGGGCGTTTCAGAAAAATCGGCTCAGGCGCATAGCCGCGAGAGCGTCGCAACAGGCGCGGCGCGCCTGCTGAAACCCGGATAATGGAATCATCGGCGCGGTGCAATATATCGCGGTCATGGATTAGAAAAAAATCGGCCATGGCCGCCAATTGCACAAATGCATCGTCATTGTCGGCGCAAATCGGTTGGCCGCTGACATTGCCGCTGGTCATCACCAGAGCGGTAAACGGGGCATCCAGCAGCAGGTAATGCAGCGGCGTGTAGGGCAGCATGACGCCGAGATAGCGGTTGTTCGGCGCCATATTTTCGGCAATTGAACAATCGTCGCGTTTGGGCAGCAAAACGATTGGCCGCCGCGGCGAGGGCAATATCGATAGGTGCGTCGCATCTACTTGAGCGAATTGCCGAATCACGTTTATGTTTTTGGCCATGATCGCCAACGGCTTTTCCGGCCGATGCTTGCGTTGTCGCAGGGTGTCGATTGCCGCCGGATTGGCGGCATCCGCAGCCAGGTGAAATCCGCCCAATCCCTTGACCGCCACAATGGCCCCATCATGCAGTTT
>JGI11705J14877_10002257_pt1 | contig 10498 bp, 15 predicted proteins | sample Etolaghawater15m_FD_14877 | JGI IMG/M metagenome (IMG submission 14877) | reverse complement strand
TAACAGAAACGGCAAAAGAGATAGTTTACGGCACCTTAAAAGACGATCGTGATGAGTGGAACGACGAAGACGATCAATAAAGTTAATATATAACCTGGTGCTAAACCATTAAATACTTGTTATGCGAAAATTAACATTTAGTGACAAATACTTAATACCGTGGATGACCCTGCTCTCAGGGTTATCTATTTCGGCTGTGGCTGTATGGTATTCAGTGGCAGGTCTCGTGGCTATTTTCGCCGCCTCGGCTACGGCTATTATTATCATGGGGGTGGTATTAGAGGTTGGCAAATTGGTTACAGCAGTATACCTACATCGCTACTGGAACATGACAGTGACATGGCTGAAAAACTATCTATCTATAGCAGTCATCTTTTTAATGTTCATTACATCAATGGGTATCTTTGGCTTCCTCTCAAAGGCACACATCGAACAGACAAGTCTAAGTGATGAACAATCAGCACAGATAGAAACAATAGATGAAAAGATTACTAGATCAGATGCTAAGATCAAACGCTGGCAGGAAGAGATGGATAGACTGCTCAGTGGTAACACAGGTGGTGAGACTGCTATCGTAGCAGGTGACCAAGATGCTCTTAAAGATCTTAGAGCAACTATCAACAATGAAAAAGATGCTATACGTAAAGATGCAGATGCACGTATCAAACAGGCACAGGATAGACGAGATGCTGAAATCAAAGCGGCCGAACCCTTGCTAGAAGCATGGGGTGGTGAATCAAAATACAATGCAGAAGTTAAGAAAGCCAAAGACGTAGAACAAACAGAATCAGATGAGGCTCGTGCTGACAGAGATAAAAAACTTGCGGCAATTGATAAGAAGTATGCCAAGGACTTATCAGCACTGACCAAACGTATAGATTCCATACGTAATGAAAGCAAGTCAAAGGTCAAGAACATTGACAAGCGTGTTGCTGAACTAGAAAAAAGTATAGAAGCAGAGCAGAAGAAGATTGATGTTGTTCGTGAGGACAAGATGGTATTTGAAAAGGAATACAGAAAATTAGAAGCAGAAGTAGGTCCTATTAAATACATCGCTGAGTTTATATACGGTGATGTAGCTGATAAGAACATGTTGGAAGAAGCAGTTAGATGGGTGATCATAATGATCATATTTGTGTTTGACCCACTGGCAGTTGGATTATTGATAGCATCACAATATGCCTTCTTGTTGGCAAGAGGTGAAGGAACGAAACCCCTTGATACAAAAGAGGATTCACTGTCTGTGTTGAAAAAAGATGGTAAGACAAAAGTGATAGAAAGAGTGATCGAAGTTGAGGCAGATGTGGATGACACTACGCCTGAAGACATTGAAGCACTTGAACAAGAAATAAAAAATAAAACGGAGAAGTAACATGGCAAAACCACAAGAAGCATTAGATAATATATGGGACAAGTATCGCAAGTCATTGAATGATTTGAACACTGCCCTTGATGAAAACGAAGCATTGAGAGCTGATGCTGACATCGACTTCACTATGCCTACTGACATTGAAGCACTTGAAGCGGCTGTGAACGAAAAACTAGCAAAACATGGTATCGCCTAAGCAGAAACACGTAACAGCGTTTTGGCAAAAGTATCGAGTGGCCTTACAACGACTAGATAAGGCTCTCGATAAATTAGATCAGATACCTCGAGGACCTGTCCAGGCCACACTCAAACCAATAGGTCAACCGGCCAATGTTGAGATACCAGGTCTCGACGATGAATCAAAAAACAAGGTTATAGAAGACGGTGTTTATAAGGACATCAGAGATCTTAAACCAGATACAATACATCATATGTTCCAAGAGGGACAACTTCCTACAGAATATGATGACTTAATCTCACTAGAGGAAAAGAACGGTTATATACAATCAAAAGCCGTGACTAACCAAGGTGAAAGTAGGATCAAGATGCACGAACCAAAAGCACTAGGTTCATTATTTCCTGATTATAAATCACGCATTGGTCTAAAAGCAGACACAGAAGCATACGAATCGGATTCAGGTTTTGGCACTCAATTTCCAACATCACCAAACAAGGGAGACACATTCTTACGTGTAGACTCATTACCAACTAAGTTGTTCAAATTCAACGGAATTAAATGGATTGAGCTTGACAAAGAACGCAGTTCCAGTTATAGTTATAATGATGAATATATTCGATATCTTATGAACATGATAGAATCTGGACAATATGACGCAGAATTACTAACAGACACTGAAAGGGATCAAGTGGAAGAATTGATTAAGGCCGGAAAGACAAATGGTTAGTCCATTAAAGAACAAGAATCTAGTGTTTGCCATGAATGAGAAGATAAGATCTCAGGGATGGCACATACTTCCCAGAGATACCACTCCAGCCAAGGCCATAGTCAAATATGCTGGCAAGGGAGTTGAAGATGTCAGCGGATTGGAGATACTTGATTATCAAAACAATGAATTAGAAGAGGCCTTGTCCTATGTCACTAAATTTGATGTCGCTATAGACGCTGGCGCGAACTATGGATTCTTTACCATACATCTAGACAGATTTAAAGAAGTCCATGCCTTTGAGATCTTCACCCCGGTGAGAGAATGTTTGGAGAAGAATGTTGAATCGTTTGGCATGACAAACGTCAAGGTTCATCCATGTGGTTTGGGAGATGAGAACAAGTGGGTTGACATAGATCCTGGAATGGGGACATTTTCCACACACGTGGATCCAACATCCTCTGAGAAGAGATTTGAGATAAGGACCATTGATAGTTTTGAGATCAATGCCTGTGACTTCATCAAAATAGATTGTGAGGGCTATGAGTCTTTCATTCTAGATGGAGCCAAGAAAACCATAACCAAGTTCAATCCAATCATATTAATGGAGAACAAGGGACATTCTGAAAGATATGGGCTTGATAGAGAATCACCGGTGACTAAATTATTAGAATGGGGATATGAGATATTAGTTGGATATCGCAAGGATGTGATCATGGGTCCTAGATACATGAAGAGATGGGATTTTATAAAACAGTTGATGGGAGGCTAAATGGCGGATCATGATAAGATCAACCACTGTGGATTTTGCGGTAAGGAAAAGAAAGACGTCAAGAAACTTATCGTAGGCGAAGAGTCTGGTATTTGTGATGACTGCGTTAACTTCTGCTTAGAACTACTAGGACAAGGTGTAGATAAGTTTGAAAAAACAGAAATTGATCTAGATCCAATGAAGATCAAACAGTATCTTGACAAACATGTTATTGGTCAAGATCAAGCAAAGATAATGTTAAGCGTGGCAGTGGCAAATCACTACAAACGTATTGACAAAGAAACTCCCTTAGAATTAGAAAAAGCCAATGTATTGTTTTTAGGACCCACTGGTTGTGGTAAAACAATGATGGCCAAGTCAATAGCAAAGTATTTGGATGTTCCCTTTGCCATTGGTGATGCCACAAGTTTAACAGAATCAGGTTATGTGGGCGATGATGTAGAAACACTGATACAGAGATTATTAAATGCCGCTGGTGGTGACATTAGAAAAGCAGAACGTGGCATCATATTCATTGATGAGGTAGACAAGATCACACGCAAGAGCGAATCAACATCAATTACCCGTGATGTGTCGGGTGAGGGTGTGCAACAGGCCTTGTTAAAACTGGTAGAAGGCACAAAATGTCGCTGTAACCTAACCGGTAACCGTAAACATCCTAGCGGCGAGATAGCAGAAGTGGATACATCAAACATATTATTCATAGCAGGTGGTGCCTTTGTGGGACTAGACAAAGTCATTGCCAATAGAGTAGCTGGTAGTGGCATGGGCTTTGGTTCAGAGCTCAAGGGATCAAAGGAATCAGCATCGCTGAGTGAATGCACACCAGATGATCTATCACGTTACGGACTAATACCAGAACTCATTGGTCGTTTTACTAATACGGTAGCATTAGAAGAACTAACAGAAGAACAACTAGTGGAAGTTTTAACCAAAATTAAAAATAACTTAATTGATCAGTATAAGTATCTATTCAGTTTAGACGGAATAGCACTATCAGTAACTGAAGATGCTGTTAAAAATATTGCAAGACGAACAATTGATTTAAAAACAGGTGCTCGTGGATTGCACACGGAATTGGAAAGAACACTGTTACCACACATGTATAATGTTTCTGTTTATAAAGAACAGGGATTGACAGAATTGGTAATAGATTCAGACCAAGTTGATGAACCAAATATTATAGGAAAGGAGAAAAGCGTTTGACTAAAGTTTATCTAGGCGAAAGAGATAATGTAGAAAAAGCACTACGACGACTTAAGAAAAAGATAATGAATCTTGGCACACTTCAAGACGTTCGTGATAAAGAATTCTACACTAAGCCAACAGAAAAACGCAAACTGAAAAAGGCCGCGGCTAAGAAGCGTTGGCAGAAACAGTTAGCGTCCCAGACATTACCTAAAAAATTATACTAATGGATCAAAAAGCAGTAGTAAGGCAGAACATTACTGCTTGGCCTGAGTTAGGTATCAATTATTGGGGTATTAATAAGAATGCCTCATGCACTCTTACGATACACTTTGCCACACTCTGTGGTGAAATAGATCCAACTGATCAAGACATATCATATGGTATTGCGGCCAAAGAACGTATGAGACCAAGATATATCACACAAGAACAAGCATTCCAAAATGGTCTAACAAATTTTGCTGTGTCAAGACATCCTTTAGCAAGATTTAAGAGCATATACAAGCATTTAAAGCACCCTAAGACCGTCATACAGCAACAAACAGTCAGCAAAGCACGTTTTGATACCACCTGGACTCCAGAACAGTTTGTGGAACACATAGTCCACACGTTCCAAACAGGCAAGATCAACAAACATTGGAAAAGACAGGTAAGTTTTATCCCACAACCGTGGCGGTTAAAACATGTCATTAAGTTAGAACAGTTAGTAGAAGCATGGCCATTTGACTTTGATGCACCTAACATAACCAGTAATCCGACCATCGACAAAGACATAGCGATAGACGAGGGTATAATATATGATCTATACCATGAGGACTACTTATCTTTTGGTTATCCTTACCAAAATTAGTTGACAAAATACCCCGTCTCCTGTATAAATACAATTATACGTTGCCAAATATGGGACGTATAATAGGGCACGGTGCCCACAATAAAATAACTTGCTTAATTTAAGGAGATTATACTATGACTAGATTATCAACTCTAGACCTATCACCATTTTACAAAAACTCTATCGGTATTGATCGTTTATTTGACACGCTCTTTACTCTAGAACACACATCACAGGCAGGAAACTATCCTCCATACAATGTTCTCAAGAAAGATGAAGACAACTACATCATTGAGGTCGCTGTGGCTGGTTTCACTGAAGGTGAGATTGATGTGACTACACATGACGGAGTTTTAGTTATTAAAGGTGCAAAAGCTGAAGAACAAAAGATTGAACACGAATACCTACACAATGGTATCAGTGCTCGTAAGTTCGAACGCACATTCACATTAAATGACTATGTGGAAGTAGCGTCAGCTACAGTGGCAAACGGTATTCTTTCAATTGACTTGGAAAGACATGTTCCTGAGTCAATGAAACCGAAAACTATTGCTATTGACTACAAATCATAATATAATAAATACAAGTGCTGGGGGAACTCAGTTTCCCCTAACACTTTCAATAACTTAATCGAAGGGATAAGCATGGCGACACCAGAAGTAAAGAATAAAGTTAAACCTGACATCAGCGTTCAAGAACCTAGCATGTATAAAGTCATCTATGTTAATGACGAACAAACCACTATGGAATTTGTTGTAGAAAGTTTGGTTGAACATTTTTCTTATACTCCACAACTGGCAGTTGAAAAAACGAACCAAGTGCATGTTGAAGGTGCGGCCAGTGTTGCTGTATTACCATACGAAATAGCAGAGCAGAAAGGTATTGAAGTTACTCTAGATGCCAGAACTGCTGGCTATCCTCTACAGATCAAGATAGAACCAAGCAGTTAAAGATCTATTTCAATCCTCTTAGGATTATATACAGGATGGTGTGCCTTAGGGTTTGACACAAATCTAATGCCACTATTGAATTCTTCTATGGGTTCTGGATAGTGACCAAAGCACCAAGTATCAATTAGATCTTTTTCATCTGCGGCTAAACACTGTGTGACTAAACTGTTGCCCATTAGATTCATTCTTACACTGGTCATTAACTGAGTATCATGTGCTAGTAGTCCTGGAAAAGGAACAGTGTTGGTAATTACAACAATCTTTTTAACATTCTTGTATGTCTGTAACTTTTGAATACATGATGTCAAGTATCGAGCGTCACCATAGGCCATTGAATATATCGTTGCGATCTCTGTGTCGTTTATGACCCAGTCTTCCTGTAGCCACTTTTCTGCCTGTTCAGGATCTATGTCATAATTGAAGTCATAGGTCCACCAACCGTTGCAGGCCACTATGGCCAAATTCTCTTGTATTATCACATTGTCCTGCATGTGAACAACATTGTCCATTCTAGATATTATCTTTTTGAATTCAGCATAACTGTCAGATAGGTATTGTATGCTGTCACGATGTTCAAGTGAACCATCTATATAGAATACTGATTTATAACATTCACCAAGATGCTCCAAAGTTTTGATAGTAGTATCAAAACTTCTAGAAACATTACCGGCAACCACACAGTTTAGGCTAGTCGGTTGACCAGTCCAGTCGAAATCGTCTATAATGTTTAAGTCACTTATTAAGTCAAAGGCAATCTTCATACTAAGTAGTTATGCCAGGAGAAATTTATGAATATAGTATTAGAAAACAACCTAACAGAAGACATAAAAGAAAAATACATGTTGGTAGAACTTGACACTTTCCAATATGAGGATGGTGCTACACAAAAAAGTTTTGCTGTGATCACCAAAGATGAGATCACACTACAGGATTTTCAAAATGTTGAGATGTATGTTGATCTTCATAACAACTTTATGAAGAACTATCGACAAAAAAATTGGAAGTTCTGTGAGGATGCACTAGATCATCTTCGTGGTAAATTCCGTCAAGACTTGGATTCGTTCTATCAGGTCATGTCAGACAGGATCTCGCAGTTAAAAGACATAGAACTGCCAGAGTCCTGGACACCAAATGTAGTAGTCAATAAGTAATATCATATAATTCCCTATCCCCCTAGCGATAAATACTAGCAAACGGGGATAGCGGATGAAGTCATTATCAATCATTATTTTAGTCGCATTTAGCGGCATATTGTCAGCCGAGCCTTTAGACTTTGGTTTTAAATCACCAAGTTTCAATGGTAACGGCTACTCCGCACACGTCTTAACAATAGAAAACCAAGAGCACTCACGTAAGCAAGAGATCAAAGACAAGATACAGGCAGAATTAGACAAGGCCAAACGTGAAGCAGAAGACACTAACCTAAACAAGTTCCTAAACAACTTAGAGTCTAGGATCTACGCACAGATTTCACAGGACTTAGCAACGGCTATGTTTGCCGCAGACGGAACAGCACCTACATCAGGAACGCTGAACTTTGAAGGCAACATAATATACTGGAACAAATCTTCAACAGAGATTAGTCTACAGGTAACTGATTTAACCGGCACTACCACAACCATTGGTATACCGCTGGGAGATTTTAACTTTTAAAGATGCGTAACCTAATCGTTATATTATTCGTCCTACTAGCAACAGGATGTGCTACCCATCAAGGTATGAAGGGCGAGTATGAACCTGCTATGGTTGTGCGTGAGAACTTGGAAAAAGAATTTGACACTATACCAGCACCTGCTCTAGGAAAAGTATCAGTTGCTGTATATGGTTTTGCAGACAAGACAGGACAGAGACGTCCAGCACCTCCAGGCACAACCAGTTTCTCAACTGCTGTGACACAGGGAGCAGATGCACTATTAATCAAATCACTACAGGATGTGGGCCGTGGTGAATGGTTTGATGTTGTAGAGCGTGTGGGTTTAGACAACTTGTTAAAAGAAAGACAGATTATTAAACAGATGCGTGAAGCCTATGAAGGATCGACGGCTAAACCCTTGATGCCAATGAAGTTTGCTGGTATCATATTTGAGGGTGGTATTGTTGGATATGATTCAGCAACCAGAGAAGGTGGCGCCGCATATAGAATGTTAGGTATTGGTCCACAGACACAATACAGTGAAGATATTATTACAGTTAACCTTAGAGCAATATCAGTTAATACTGGTAAGGTCCTAGCAAGTGTTAACGTAAAGAAAACAGTTTATTCAACTGCCGACAGCCTGGCCATATTGAAATTTTATGATCAAGGCACACAGGTATTTGAATTTGAGTCAGGTATCACACTAAATGAACCTGCAACGTTAGCCGTAAAGGCCGCAATAGATTCAGCGGTTGTTGAGCTAATAAAAGAAGGCCAACGTCTAGACGTTTGGGACTTTAAACAGCCGTAAGGCAAGGTGACAATTATGATTAGAAAAATGTTAGGAGCAATTTTCTTAGGTATAACATTATCAGTATGGGGTGCTGACAACAGTATCTATATTGATCAAGCAGGTGATAGTTCTAGTATCACAATTTTTCAAGACGGTGGTGGTAATCAGGTTTATGATGTGGGTTCAGGTTCTACATCAACAACAGGTGCTACATTGACAGGCGACAGCCAAACAGTGGATATCCGTCAGGTAGGTGGTAGCAACGTGTTGAAACTAGGTATTAACTCTACAGTGTTGTCAGGTGTTGGTGTTGATTTAACCTACTATATCACAGGTTCAAACTCAACAGCAGAAATTGACTTCAATGATGACGGACAAGGCACACTGGCTAACCTAGCGTTTGACGTTAGACAGACAGGGTCATACAATGACTTGTTTGCTGATATCCTAGGTTCAAACAACTCAGTGACAGCGACAGCCACAGGTGGCGACTACAATGACTTTAGTTTCACTATCAACGCTGATGACGTTACAGTTAATGCCGCGATCAGTGGAGGTGGTGGTTCAACACTTACTACAAACTTAACCAGTGATAATGGTTCAGTTGATGTTACAGCAGTGGGTGCCTCAAACACATTTGGCATCACACAGAGTGGTGTAGGTGGACTTAGTGGTCATGGTATCACATTAGACGTTACAGGTTCAAGTAACACATTTACAACTTCACAGAGTGGCTCAATTGACACAACGATCGACATTACATCAGTGGGCGATAGTAACACTTGGTCTATTACTACTTCAGACTAGTTTACTACTCCTAACATTTCAAGCAGAGGCGGCTGTTGGCACTATAACGAGTCAACAGCACGATCCTGCTACCATTGAACGCAAGAAAGAAAAACTCAAAGGCAACAAAGGCACTGGTATAGAGATGAATGATCTCTTGAAGACCGGTGAGGGTAAGTTGGGTATCACTTTCGTAGACGATACTACACTACAGATGACAGAGAACTCTAAAGTTCTAGTTGATGAGTTTGTCTATGATCCCAATCAAAAGGACGCAGGCAAACTAGCACTTAAGGTAGCATCTGGGACAGCAAGATATGCGTCAGGACAGATCGCAAAAAACGATCCTTCAAAAGTTAAAATTAAAACTCCAACAGCCACAGTTTCCGTCCGTGGCACAGACTTTACTGCCACAGTGGGCGAACTTGGTGATAGCACTATCATTCTCTTACCTAGTTGTCCCGTGGGCTATAAGAAGATAGAGGAATGCACGGTGGGTGTCATTGATGTAGAAACTGGTGCTGGTATAGTAACACTGACAGAAGCGTTTTCAGCCACGGTGGCACAGTTTTATGAGAAACCACCAACACCACCAGTTAAACTAGACTTAACAGAAAGCCAAATTAGTAACTTACTAATCTTATCTAAGCCAAAAGAATTGAGAGAAGAACAGACAGTTAACAATGACCCAAGAAACATATTAGACATCAATCCACTTGAGGTTGAACAATTAGCCAATCAACTTGAAGAGGATTCCTCATTTACCCTACAAGCAGATCTAGATGTTAATCTATTAGAAAGAGACTTCCTACAAAACATCCTAGATTTAATCAACATACAGTTGATAAAACAGCAGAAGAGAGTGTTGGCCATTGGGTCAGGTAATGAACTGCTACCAGACTATGATCCAGAAGGACCTGTTAGAGCAACCACAGATGGCATTGGTGTCACCTTGTGTATGGAAACAGGACCCAGTGATGTCAGTTGCGTAAGGACACCTACCTCGCAGAATTCAACCATAACGCAGAGTCAAGGCTCAGTTGAAATTACTAACCGTGTCAATGACTCAGGCACGACTACTATTACTACGATACAGCGATGAAATACTTAATTATATTTTTATTGATGTTTGTGTCTATTGTTAAGGCAACAGAAGTTATTACTTCAGATGTTGGTGGTTGGGGTTCTAATTATGGATTCCAAACCTGTATGGGATACAGTGGCGCTAAACCTTGTGTAAGTAATGGTTCATATTTTTCTGGTTATGGTATAGGGCGCTGGCGATGTT
>JGI11705J14877_10002255_pt1 | contig 10499 bp, 12 predicted proteins | sample Etolaghawater15m_FD_14877 | JGI IMG/M metagenome (IMG submission 14877) | reverse complement strand
TGACATTCATGTTCGCAAACATTACAATATTTTTTAGCCATCTTTTTTCTCCAAATCGTAAAACATTTTATCAGAATCTTCTGTTACCCAATCCGAACCTTCTACATCCCAGACGGTAGTTTGCACTTTGTAATCTGGCCATGAGTTATCAGTTGTATAACTATTAATATGCCAAATAATTCTGTTATTTGGCTGTGCAGCATAGTTGCCGTTTTCTAATTGTATAATGTGAGCACATTTATGCTCTTGCGGAATTTCTGAATGTTCCGTGTTTAGTATATTAGTCTCTGGATGTGCCCAGTCAACAGTAAATAAATATTGACCTTTATAGAATTTTTTATCTTTTCCTAAAAATTTTCCGTCTACACCAGCCAGCCAATCAAAGCAATGCACACTAGGCCAATAACTAAAACAGTTCCACAGTTGTAACGAGTCGACTGACATATCCGGCACTTCGGTTCTAGAAAGATGTTTTTGAAAAAACGCTGAGATAGGCAACCTATAAAAGACTGCACCATTCGGTAACATCGCATGAAATAAGAGCGCCTTCCCACTAATGCTTGCCAACCCGAAGACCACACAGTCTTCGCTTTCTCCATGATGTCCGGTAAAGTCATAAAGATACTCCTTCCTTATCTTACAATAGATTGGTGGTATATTTGCATTTAAATAAGCCATAGTTTCTCATATTATTAATTAATCCACCAAAATATTATTGTTTTTCTATCATTTTTTAAAACTCTTTTTACACTATGCCAAACAGTTTGGCTATTAAAAAATGTCAACATTCCTTTTTCTGGTTTTATAATAATACCACTTTTAGTTACAAATTCTCCACCTTCAAAATTATCGTTTAAATAAATTAAACTATTATATTTACAAACAATTCTAATTGGATCATTGTGTATGTGAAAATCTAAAGCAGAATTTACATGATGATTTTGTATTTCAGTTTGTTGAGGTTTCAAATTTAAATCAAATCTTTTTTCTAAATACTTTTTTACTTTTGTAGTAATTGGATCTTCTGTAATATCTAGTGTTCTATCTTCCCATTTCACATTACTAGGTTGATAACCTATGTCATTAATCATATTATAATATTTATCACACTCTTTATCTTCTAAAAAATTTTTAAAAATATAAATAACATCTTGTTCAGATTCAATTTTTTTCATATTATTTAATTTCGCCCCAGTTAGGACCCGATTCATAATCAACCTTATTGGGAACTTTTAATTCTACTGCATGTTCCATTATTTCTTTTATTTTATTAGACTGTTCTTTCGATTCAATAGAAAAATCTAATTCATCATGAATTTGTATATGTGCCAATAAACCTTCTTTATATAGATCAATCATAGCTTTTTTAGTCATGTCTGCAGCTGATCCTTGAATTAATTTATTTAAAGCTTTGTAAGTAAATGCTCTACGAAATGAATTATTATGCCAATAATTTGTTTGAGGATTACCATCTTTATCTTTAATTTCATTTCCATCTTCATCTAATAAATATGGGCCCATCTTTTTTAGTTCCATCATTCTTTGATGATCTTCTGCAGGTACAAATGTTCCCCAATTACTACCTCTTAATATTGGTTCATACTTAGGAAACCTACATCGTCTTCCTAATAATGTTTTTATTCTACCTTTATCTTGTGCAACTTCCATTACTCCAGTCATTAATTCTTTTACAAAAGGAACTTTTTCATGATACTGATAAAATAATTCATCTGCTTTTTCTTTTGATACACCTAATTCATTTTGTAATTTAGCTTTACCCATTCCATAAAATAAACCTAAATTAATTGTTTTAGCTTCTTTTCTTTCAATGTTTGCCATGTCTGCAACAATTTGATGAAAATCTGTAGATGGATCATTTTCATATGAATTTGCAATTACCTGTGCTGTATCATATCCAAATCTTAATGCATAATGTGCAACCAATCTTGGCTCTTGTTGTGAGTAATCAAATGTACCCCAGGTACAACCTTGTTCAGGTATAAATAAACTTCTTATTAATGGTCCTGTGTCTGGATCTCTTGCAGGTATTTGCTGTAAGTTTGGATTTGAATAACTAAATCTACCAGTTACTGTGCCGCCATCATCAGAACGTATTTGATTTATATCTGCATGAATTCTACCATTATGTTCATGTTTTAATATAGTATCAATAAATGTCGTACTGACCTTGTTTATTTTTCTAGCTTCTGCTATCATACGAACTACAGGATGATTATGAGAGGAAATAAAATTTTTAGTAAATGAAGGAGAGTCGGTCTTTTCAGTACGGGTATAAGGTAGCTTCAGTTTGTCAAAAACTTGTGCGATCGATCTGGCTGCCCATATCTGAGTATCTACTCCTGTTTCTATTTTTATTTGTTGTAATAAGTTTTCTTCTTTTACTGCCATTGCTGTTTTTAATTGATTTGCTTTTTCGATATCTACCCGCACCCCTAGGTGACGCATATCAACTAGGCAAGGGAAAAGATCAGTTTCGAGATTAAATATATTTTGTAAATCATCTTCTATAATTATTTTTTTAAATAAATGCCAAAGTTCTAAAGTTAGAGCTGCGTCTTCTTCTGCGTATGCTCCTACTTCACTTGCAGGCATCTTCCACATATCTGCTTTTGGATCAAGTCCTCTTTCTTTTGCAGCTTGATTAAGTAATGCTTCGTTTTTACCTTTAGTTAAATATTCCCAAGAAAGCGCATTCAAACTATAATGAAATCTATTTTCATTAATAATGGATGCTGCAATCATAGTATCTATAATTAAACCATTGATTTTAATACCTAAATTTCTAATCCAACACACGTCATACATCGCATTATGAAATATTTTTGTAGCAGGTGATTCACAAACATCTTTAAACCATCTTAAAACTCTATCTCTGTCCATATTTGGACCTGTACCATGAGCTATTGGAAAATAATTTTTATAACCATCTACAGCAACAGCTATACCTACCACTTCACCATTACCTATTATGGATCCTGAACCCAGTTTCTTTAAATCTGGATCTCTAGTTTCTAAGTCAATTGCTATTTCATCTGCTTTCCTTAAATCAGGAAACTCTGTAGGTGCTACCCATTCTGTAGTTGGCATTAACATTATTTCTTTTTACCTGTATCTTTCATCTTTTTAATTTCTAATTCACAATAATGAATTATTTTTTCTAAATCTTGTATGCCATTTTTATTCATATAACGACATACGTACTTAATAACATTTCCTTGAAAAAAAGAAAGGTCATTCTTAGAAATAAATTCATAAGGTTGAATGTGAAAGTTTTTATAGTGATTCCCGCCGATCTGTTTATCTTGTGGGAATGCATCATCAAACATATTTTTATTTGTCATAGTTTTCTCCTGTATTTGTTTTGGCAGTTGTTGGTTTAACGATGATATATCCAATCAGGGAGTTCGAGAAAATCGAACCAACTTCGCTCGTTAAAGCCTGATGCTGCCAGTCACCAGTAAGGGTCATCTCGCTCCCGTTCGGTTTATATACGTTAGTATATAAATTCTTATAAATGCTTATATTCATTTCTTTTTATTCTAGCTTTTAATTTATATAAATTATTTCTGGTACGTGTACTTCCTACGTACCAAACTCTATGTTCTTCGTCATGTTTATCTTGACTTTTTTTAATTGCTTTTTTTATTTTATCTCCCATATCTAAACAAAGAATTACATTATCTTCTTCTCCGCCTTTAGCTGCATGAATAGTAGATACTTGTATACGTGCATCTTCATCTAAATTTTCATTATTATCTAATAAGTTTTTTATGTATTCTTTTTCTTTATACTCAGCATTTTTAAATGCATCAAACCAATCTATATTTTTATCCCACTGTTCTTTTTTAAGACCGGTAAATTCAACAATATCTTTTATTTCTTTTTCATCCAATTCAGTTCCTCTGCACCATGAGTTGTAGTTAACAGATGCATTATATATTCTAACTTTAAAACTTTTGCCTTTATTAGTTTCATAGTATAAATTTCTTTTTCTTAATTCTTTTGTCATTCTAACTAATCTAGAAATTGTTCTAGTCTGTATTAACCATTTGCCTTGAGTTAAATCTATTTGATCTAAGTTATTTATTCTCTCACTTATACCTTCGTAATCTCTTGGATAGTATTGTTTTAACTTTCTTAAACCAATTATATTAGTTAAAGGTACCATTGATTGTTCTTGTACTGCTCTAGATATTCTTTTTGAATATTTTAATACTGTTTCTTTTGCAGGTTCATTTATAAATCTATTTACATCTGCTCCAGCCCACGCAAATATAGCTTGGTCATCATCACCTGCTAAATAAATATCATCAGCACATTCTTTTAATTTATCAAATAGTTTCCATTGTAATGGAGATAAATCTTGAGCTTCATCTATAAATATAACTTTAAATTTTGGTAAATTTTCTTTTAATATTAATTGATTTATCATGTCATTAAAGTCTAGTTTCTTTTTTACTCTTTTGTATTCTTTTAAATTATCATCAATGTTTTTTAATATTGAAAATCTTTTAATTTCTTTTGCATTATGTTCATTTCTGTCATACTCTTCTCTGACAGTAACATCTCTATTCATTGCTCTACCAATCATTTGAAAGTATGGACTATCATTATTTAAATAAAATATTTCTTCTTTGTTATACTTATCATAATACTTAACTCTAACATTTAACTGCTTACCTATCTTTTCATAATCAGATGGTTGCATTACTTTTTTAGTATTTAAATCTAATTGATCAAAAGCAAATGAATGTATAGTTCTAAAATAATATAACTTATCATTATCTACTGGCATTCTATCTTTAGCAACTTTTGCTGCTTTTTTAGTAAAAGCAAAATAGGCAATCTTATCTAATGGAGTTCCTATTCGTATATAAGCTTTAGCTCTACTAATTAATTTATGAGTCTTGCCTGTGCCTGGAGGGCCAAAATATTTATATATCATTATACAATGTCCTCTTCATTTTCTACTTCCATAATTTCTTCTACTTCTTCTTCCTCTTCAAACAAATACAAAGGTATTTGTGCACATCTATTTACACCTGGATATGGTTTATTTGTTTTTTTATTAATACCAGGAAATCTTTTCTTTTTACCAAACTCTGGTTTAGGTAATGATTCATCTTCTTTCTCAAACATTTTTTCAATCATGTAAGAAGTTCTTGATGCATCTTTTTTCCATTCATTTTCTTTTAAGAAATTGTAAAAATCATCATAAACAAACCATGCATATGTATTATCTTTTAATACGTTACCACTTTGAAATGAATTAAATGTTGTTGCCTGAGGCCCGTTAATATGTTCCTGTAATAATTTTTTAAGTATCTCTATTGGTCTGGTCCCTGGAGCCGGTTGCACTGTATCCTGGGTTTCTAACAATGCATTTATCATTGAATGGAAGTCCATTGCTTTTATTGGTGGAGGAAACACATCCGCTTGCGCCATAATTAATCCTCTTAATTCTTTTTGATCTTTTAATTTATTTACATCTTTTGCATGTACTGGAACTGATTCACCTTTTTTATTTTCTACTGTAAAATAATATTCAGGATCAGGTTTAAAATCTACTTTGATTAAATTAGTCATTAGCGGCCAATCAATTTTTTTATCCGATATAATTCCAAATCTTCTTTTTACACATTCTGATTTAACACAAACTGGTGCTAGTAATTCGTCACTGCAAGTATGACCTTTTGTTTCTTTTTGCCAATTTTTTATTTTTGATTCAATATGACTATCTGTCCAAGTTGCATTAAATTCGAAATAATTTCTACCTGCTTGTAGTACTTTATTTTTCCAATCATCTGAATATTTCTTTTTAGCAAAAACCATATAGTTATATAAAAATCTATCTCGACCATCTTCCATTTTATTTTTTGATAAAATTTCTAAACAAGGTGGACCATCTTTAAATTCTTCTGCACCACCTGTTAGTTCTTTTTGAATTATACTTCCTGATATATTTTTTAATTGTTCTGCAGTTTGTTTATTTAACTCAACACATTTTAAAAATATTGCGAATGGTATTTCTTTTCCTGAAGGATCTAGTGCAACTCTATCGTTTTTGCCAAAATAGGGTAAATTAATAAAATTACCATTTAATTTATTACCATCTGTATCATCTCCTAATTTAGTTTGTTTAGGAAATATCTCTGTATTAATTGGTAGTTTAAATAAAAATAATACCTCTTCTAAAAAATCTTTTATTATTTTTGCTTTTATAAAATTTTTTGTAAAAACATATAAATGAAGTCCACCACTTTTTGATTTGATTGGTATAAGTGGTAATTCTTTTTCTTGAATTATATCTAAATATTTTTTTATATCTAAATTTTTATATACTTTAGGATCAATATCTATTGCACCAAATCGTGCCAAACCATCATCATTGCACGGTTGTATACCTATTGATTTAGTTCCATCTAAATGTTGTAGATAATCTAAATCAGTAATTGGTTTACCCGACCAGCCATAGTCACCTGATCTAAATTTTATTTTACCTGTTTCTGGATCCTTGTAACCATTATTAATATTACAAAAACCAAAGTTACGAGTTAGACCCGTAAAATATTCTTTGAATTCTTTCTGTAATTCTTGCATATCTTTGTCCCTTTATTATTTTTAATAAGGCGGCCCCAGTCTCCCGTTGCCGCCTCATCTTCGAAGTATTCACTTAGTGAATTAGACAATATCCTCAGCTTTAGATTTGTCTGCTTTCTCGTACTCAGGTTTTGCTTGACCTGCAGACACAGATTTTTGAAACTCCTGTGCCATTAAGTATAAGTCTGCATCTTCCTTCTTAGAGACATCTAGTGCTCTAACCATTGAAGGTTTATAGACATGCCAGCTTTTACTTCCCGCAGTTTTACCAACAGTTCTTAAATTATAAACTGCTGCATATGCTGCTGGATTGTAAACACCTTTATCGTCCTTAAATCTGAGGTTTTTAATCAACTGATTTAATTCTCTTGCAGGTGTTAAGTTAGATGATCGCATAGTCACTACTGCAGGTCTAGGTTCTTCACCTAAAACAATTACATAAAAGTATGCAGTTTTTTCTAAGTAGTTACCATTAGATAATCTAAACTTACCGTTCCTTTCTTCTACAGCGTCTTCCGGTATTGATAAGTGTGTCATAACAGGTGGAGCTGCTGTATCTCCCATCTCCTGCCATTCTGGATATCTTGTTTGCACATGTGCAACAAGTAATTCCACACCTTCGTTTCCATCTATTAATGTACCAAGACCTTTTGCATAGATCATACCAGGTTGTGAACCTTCTACGTACTTTGCATTACTCTTATTACATTCAGGTGATAGTTGGTGAAGGATTTTTAAAATCGGTGTTGACATATCATCCGATTTTATTTCTTCGCTACCTCTTCCAGAGTCTCCTCTTAGATTAATAGTAGTCAGTGCACCTGCACTGTTTTTCTTAGTCATAGCATTTGTATTTGCCATCATATTACTCCTATTTTTTATTATTTATTTTTTATTTTTAAAATACGTTTGATTTCCATCAAATGTATTGAATAGTTCTTCTGGAACTTCACGACCTTTGTCTTTCCATTCCTTCATAACTACTTTGAGTGTCTGAGGATGAACCTTTTCTTCTTGAAGAGGTTCAAAACCCCCAGACCTCGCAAGGTTGACATAGTCAATAGCCTTGTTATCTTCGCCTTGGCCAAATGATACAATAACATTATTTTTTACTATATCACCTAAACCATTCTCTCGAAGCCAGTGTATCGCCTCTGCTTTTTTATCAGCTTTAACTGAGGCACTATAAATTTGTTTAACGGTTAATTCAGAACCATCTCTAAGTTTTAAACTAGATAGATTCATATCTTCCATTAATTTTGGAATAACCACACAACTAAAATATTTTTCATCTTCTTTTAAATCTTTTACTTGTGCTTCCAAATTTTCTATTTGGTTTTGTATTGATTTTAACTTTTCAACTTCAGTTGAAAGTTTATCGGGATCAATGCTATCTGTTTGATCAGGTGCATCTTTACGCATATCTATTATCATATATATAACTCCTTAATTATTTTCTTTATTACTTTCATGGCTGTAATTATAAGGACTCAAACTTGATTTGTCAAGTCTTATTTTTGAAAAATATCTACTTCGATTGGATAATAAGTTTTTTCTTGTCGATCCCATTTTAACAATTTATATTTACCGTTAGTAATATCACAAACTACTGAACAGACTACTCCAATAATTGCAGGATCTCCTGACAATAATAAGTAATCATCGGTTGTATAATTTTTTAATAATGTTCTTAATTTATTTATCAATGGTCCTGGTGATAAAATAATTTGGCTTTTTTCTGGCAACAATGTGACAATTTGTCCAAATTTTTGTGCACCTAAAATATTGTATTTAGGCTGACTAATTGATGTACCAGGTATTTCTTGTGTTAAATAAACTTTGCTCATTGACTTTTTCTTTTTTGATATTATTATAGTTAATAGAAAGAAAAGTAAATAGATAAATATATGAATTATAAATTTAAAACTAAGCCATATCAACATCAATTAGATGCATTAGAAGCATCTTGGAATAAAACAAATTTTGCCTATTTTATGGAAATGGGTACAGGTAAATCTAAGGTATTGTTAGATAATTCTGCAATGCTTTATGATAAAGGCCTTATTAATGGGTTACTTCTTATAGCACCTAAAGGTGTATATAAGAATTGGTATGACTCAGAAATACCTACGCATTTACCTGACCATATAGAAAAGAAAGTTGTTCTTTGGAAAACATCTGACAAATCATCTAAACAGAAAAAAATATTAAATACATTATTTGAAACTGGTACTGACTTTCATATTTTAATTATGAATGTTGAATCATTTAGTTCTGGTAATGGTACAGAGTTTGCACAAAAATTTTTATCATGCCACAAAGCAATGATTGCTATTGATGAGTCTACTACAATTAAAACTCCAACATCTAATAGAACAAAAAATATTTTATCACTTAGAGATAATGCTAAATATAGAAGAATACTTACAGGTTCACCTGTAACTAAATCACCTTTAGATTTATTTTCACAATGTCAGTTTTTAGATCCATGGTTATTAAATCATGATTCTTATTGGACATTTAAATCAAGATATGCTGTTACCAGAAAAATTGAAGTACAAGGTAGACGAGTTGAAATAATTGTTGGCTATAGAAATCTTGGAGAACTATCTGATATGATAAAACCATTTTCAAAAAGAGTACTAAAAGAAGATTGTTTGGATTTACCAGAAAAAACTTATGTTAAACATTATGTTGAACTTACACCTGAACAGAAAAAAGTTTATCAACAAATGAAACAAGAAGCCATTGCATTTCTTGATGGTAAAATGCAATCTTCAGCTACAGTCATGACTCAATTAATGAGATTACATCAAATTACTTGTGGCCATTTCACTGCTGATGATGGAACTATAAAAGATTTACCATGCTCTAGATTAGGTGAACTAATGAATATATTAGAAAATATTGAAGGTAAAACTATTATTTGGTCTCATTATACACATGATGTTAGAAGAATAATTAATGAAATTAAAAAAGTATATGGTGAAGAATCTGTTGTAGATTATTATGGTGCAACCGATACTGATGCAAGATCAGCTAATATTAAAAAATTTCAAACAGATGATAAATGTAGATTCTTTGTTGGAACTACACATACTGGCGGATACGGTATTACCTTAACTGCAGGTAGTAATATGATTTATTTTTCTAATGGTTATGATTTAGAAAAACGTCAACAGTCTGAAGCCAGAATAGATCGTATAGGTCAAACAAGAAAAATGACTTATATTGATATAATGTCTTCAGACACTATTGACGAACGTATTGTTAAAGCTCTTCGTAATAAAGTAGACATCGCAAATACAATTATGGATGAAGACTTTAGAGAATGGATTTAATCAATTTTTATTTGTTTTAGATTTTTCTTTTTATTATCTACTAAAGAAATTTTTAACATACCATCTTCGAATGTTGCTTTTTTACATTCAAGATGATCTGCTATCTGTAATCTTTTTGTAAAAGATTTTGAAGAAATACCTTTTCTTGAATAAACTATATTTTTTTCTTCTGATCCAGAAGAACCTTTTATAGTTAAAATATTATCTTCTATTTGAAGATCAATATTTTCTTTTTTATATCCAGCTAAAGCCACTTCTAAACTGTAGTTCTTATCATCAACTTTAACTACATCAAAATGTGGATAAGGCCTTTCGTTGTATTTTAGATTTTCAATGCTATTAAATATATCATCAAAACCTATAGCATAATTTAGGAACTCTCTTATATTTGTCATAATAACCTCCATGTTAGACAGTTTGTTTATAGGTCCTTCCTAAGCGACCTACTGTTAATATAATGTATTCTTTCTAGATTTCAAGTATTATAGTCCCCACTATAATAATCCCGGTAGCGAACTACCTGACCGCCCAAAAAAT
>JGI11705J14877_10002254_pt1 | contig 10504 bp, 13 predicted proteins | sample Etolaghawater15m_FD_14877 | JGI IMG/M metagenome (IMG submission 14877) | reverse complement strand
TTTGGGGGATTGGTGAAACGGGATCACGCATCCATGGCATGGATGAGTCAAGGGTTCGATTCCCTTATCCTCCACCAGAGTGGGGGTGTAGCTCAGTTGGTTAGAGCGTCCGCCTGTCACGCGGAAGGTCGAGGGTTCGAGTCCCTTCACTCCCGCCACCCAAGGTCCCTTCGTCTATCGGTTAGGACACGTGGTTTTCATCCTCGAAAGAGGGGTTCGATTCCCCTAGGGACCGCCAACAAAAATGTGCCCGTAGTTCAGTTGGATAGAATACGAGTTTCCTAAACTTGGGGTCGCAGGTTCGAGTCCTGCCGGGCACGCCAAAAGGACCGGTAGCTCAGTTGGATAGAGCGTGAGTTTGCGGAACTCAAGGCCATAGGTTCGAATCCTGTCCGGTCCACCATAACCACAATAATTAATTGTGTGAAGAAATTTTATTCAATAAGACTCAAACACTACCAGGAGTTCATACCCACGGCCGTGGCACAGCAGATGCTGAAAGAGGAATCTCCCATGATCAGATATCTAGATGACAACAAGGCCTTGGAGTACAGGTTCGTCAAGTCACGCAACAGGTTGGACCTCTACGCGGACCAGAAATACCTCATGTTGGCCAAGATGAAGTTCAAGGACGTGTTCGAGAACCGTGCCAGGATGGGCTTCATGGAACTGTACATCAGCAGGCTGATAAGGAAGAAGTTAGAGATTGCGCGAGGCAGTAGTTAATGAAGTTTGGATATTACTCAGATAACGGATTGCCTGTGAGCGTCGCACTAGATCGTTCACCACTGAAAGATTACAAAGTCAACTCACACGGATACAGGTGTCCTGAGTGGACTCCCATGCCCGACGGTAAGAAAAATGTTGTGGTTCTGGGATGCAGTCACACGTTCGGTCAGGGCAACGCGGACGATGAACACTGGGTCCACTTCTTGTCACAACACAACACGGACAGGCTTAGATACTGGAACCTCGGACAGCCCGGGGCCAGTGCGGACAAGGTGGTCCGCATACTTTATGGTTGTGAGAAAGTGATAGATCCCCGAATCGTGATAGTGTGCTGGCCTTTCTGGAGCCGGAGGGAGAAGTTGCACACGTATGCCGAGAGCCAGATGAGTCACAACGACGAATTGAAATATCAAAACGCAGACACCGATAAACACAACTTTCTCAAGAACGTGTTCTTTGTTGAGAAGTATGCGGAAAAAAATAACTGTAAAACTTTCCATTGCTTCGCACAGGATTCTTATCACGAATACATCAGCGAGTTGAACGTTCTCGAGCATTACACGATAAAGAACTGCTGGCCTTACTGGGATAGCAGAAAACAGAGACAACAATTCGATGAACCGGATCTTGCCCGAGATGGTGAGCACTACGGCACAGAGCACCATAAACGTTTCGCTAAGTTGTTTCTAGACCGGTTTGCAGGGAAACTACGATAAGGCCACCCACTTGTTGGCCCTGTACAATTTTGTGGCTTCTACAATCGGAACTATTTTCTTGCTCCTGTTGATGTAAGGTTTTATCTTTTCTAAGTGCCCGATGAATCTGGAGTGCTCGGGATGCCTTGGATCAAATATGTCTTGCCGAGCCCAGTCTTTGATCACATTCCAGTCCTCGATGTTATTCAACCAAATCCTGTCGACCCCGTATCTTTCTCCTAGGTGGATGATATCCTCCATTTCGTGATAGTTTTCCTTCTGCACCACGAAGTGCAGACTAAATGTGAATCCGTGTTTCTGCCTTAGGGCACATATTCGTGCCAAGTTGTCGTTTATTTTGACCCACTTGCCTCCTAGACGCAGTTTTTCATATGTCTCTCGGCTTGCCCCGTCCATGCTGACCCCCAGCTCGAGCAGGTTATCTATCACGTGCGGTATGCGACCATGGAAATCATTGAACATCAGTGCGTTGGTCAGTAATGAATACTTTATATTTTCCTTCCGCGGCGTTCCCTCCATGAAGTGTCTGTAGATGTGTGAGGCGAACGGATCACCGTCTGAGCCCACGTGCACCTGCACTGTGTCGTCTTGGGTCTCAAGCCACCGGTTTACGCGATTCGCCAATTTTAAGCCAAGTCGAAATTCCTTCCCGTCCTTGTGGAAAATCATGTTCTTCCTACAACTAGGACACCTTAGGTTGCATGAATCATCTATGGCCAATCTCAATTGTAGCGCACGATCCTTTTGCCAATTGAAATTGTGGCCTTGTTTTAGGTAAGAACACTGTGATTCATTGCAGTACCTATAAGTACCGTCTGATATAGATGATTGTACATGTTCCCGGTCTTCTCCTGCTATTATCTGTTTTAGTGATTGTATTTGTAAGTTTCCTATACTCTGGGGTAACCATGACTGGCACTCGCAGGCGTAACAACTGCCCTGCTTGTCTATGAGAATGGTGTCAAATGGACGCGGACACTTTTTCTCTATCTTGAGATCCTTGTTTGTGTCTATGCCGTAGTGGTCGAACAGCCTCTGATTTATCTTCATTTGCGGGGAGCGGTTATCATGTCCAAGGTCAGCGGTCTGGACTCGTCTGGCTTCCGTGCGGGCATCTGCTGGGACTTCTTACGCCGCCTGCGCTGTTCCTTCTCCTGTTGCTTCTGCATCTTCTTGGCCCCGCGGGTGCTCTTGTAGTCGTAGTGTATGCCCATGGTGATCTCCCGTTATGTTTGTAATTATCGATCGGGTCAGGTCGGCTTTACGCTTTTTAACGCTCCGCGTTATTTTCTCGTAAACGCGTTTGGTAAAATCAACGCTACCGCTCCGCTACCGTAAATACCATATGCGGGTAGCAGTAATCACGGACACAGCCAACAACGAACACTACACAGAGTACCTGGAATCCTTTGCCAAAGGATGTTCGGGAGACATGGTGCTGAGCGATCAAGCCCACAAATACGACTGTGCTGTGATATTCGGCAGTTATAAAAGAGAGCGGGGAAAGCCCGCACACAGAGGCAAGGGCAAGATAATCAACAGTGGCATGCCATACGTGCAGATCGAGACCCAACTGATAGGACGACCAATCACCACCGCACTCCACAACGAATTCCGTGTGGGTGTGAATGGTTTCCTGTGGGATGACGCCAGATGGGGATTCGAACATATTGAAACCAACAGGGCAGAAAAAGTTTTCAGTCGGAACGGCTATGACTTCAAAAAAGAATGGAAGACCATGGGAGATGATGTAATCTTGTGCATGCAGAAAGTGGGTGATGCCAGTCTTCGAGGGCTGGACATCTTCGAGTGGACACACAAAACAGTCAAACTGTTGAGGGATCACACTGACCGTAGGATATTGGTAAGACCCCATCCCTTGTATAGGAAAAAAACGATTCATCAAAATTTACGTGAGAAATTAGAACAGATCGAAAACGTGCATTGGCAAGACTCAGATCTCAAAAAAGAAAACTTCATGCCTATAGAGAAGCAGTTGGAAAATGTTTGGTGCACTGTGACCTATACTTCTGGCACAGGTGTAGACGCTGTGCTTAACGGAACACCCAACATCGCCTGTGATTCTGGTAGCATGGTGTATGACGTCAGTAGCAAGGATATCAGTGAGGTTGAAGATCCTTTCCGCGGATCAAAAGAGGAATGGACAAACAAGATAGCACATTGCCAGTGGAGTTTAGAGGAATTCGAGTCTGGAGAATGCTGGGAACATGTAAGTAAGAGTATATGATGTATCATTTTAGCAACGGGTGTAGTTTCAGCACAAAAAAAGTGTACGGCAGTTGCCATCAACGCTTGGGAAGTCTGCTAGGCATAAAAGAACCAACCATAAACATGGCCAAGGGTGGCAGGGGCAATGACAGAATATTGAACACCACAATGCACTGGTTCTACAAGAATATAGAAAAGATGAAAGACACTTTCGTAAGCATTGGCTGGACCACAGGATACAGGTGGGATTACGTGAGCAGTGCCACGACACCCAAACAGAAGCAAGGCGGAATCAAGGGAGAACTTCTCAAGTTTGACTTCCAGTGGGGCACCTGGCAATTGCCACATCATGACTTTTTCATGCGAAACGAGGACTTTGATGTTGAGCTCGCGAGTGCGGTTAAACTGTACACCAACATTCTATCACTGCAGTATTTCTTGAAGTACCACAACATACCCTATGTGTTCTATCATGCTTTGACTAACGATTTGCCAGAAAATGAAGTCGATGGCAAGTCTCGTCCAGATCTTAAATTACTTAAGGACCAGATAGACAGGACCCATTTCTTCAATTTTGATACATCCGAACACGCCAAAGAAAACGTCCAGATGCAGTTAGACAACAGGTCTTCCGCTGATCACAGAGTGCAGGTAAAGAACAAGGACTACGTTCAGTCGCACTTTGAATTCTGTGCCAAGAACGGTTGGACCAAATCGGCCAACGATGGACATCCAAATCAGACAGGCCATCACAAGTGGGCGGATCAGCTTTTCCGTTTCGTTAACGAGAATAAACTGTGTCCGTGAGAGATCATTCACTGGAACACAACAATCGTGGTCACGTTTGTGACTTCACACTCGATTACTTCAAGAACAAACACGGGTGTCAAAGTTTGTTAGACATAGGTGCGGGCAAAGGTCTTAACTGTGCTTGGGCAACCAAGCATCATGGATATCGAGCAACGGGAGTAGAAGTAGATGCAGAGTGCGAAAAAGTACACAATGACATACGCATACACAACTTCGGCACTGATGGCGTTTGCGAGTTTGATCGTAGATTTGATCTAGGATGGAGTGTCGCCACTAGTGAACACATTGATGAATCGGGTGCCGATGACTATTTAAAAACTTTGCGAGCATGCGACTGGGTTGTTTTCACATGGTGCACACCCGGGTATGGTGGATATCATCATGTCAACGAAAGAGAACAATCTTATTGGATAAAAAAATTCACAGATAATGGATTCCAGTACGATGAGACAATATCCCAATTGGTTAGAACCAGATCTACTTTAAAGATGATAAAGTCACTAGACAAATCTAAGAAGCAAGTTTACAAAGGCTATCTCAGAGACTGGGGCACAGTGTTCAAGAAAATCATTTAACTACTTTTACCGCGGCCTGGTACATGCATGACCTTGCTACCGGATCTACTTCTCTGTCATTTTTTTCTAGCCATTCAAACAGAGCACGCCACTCGTGTATGGGCCAATTGTTAAGTTTGCCCGACAATCTGAAATTTGCCAGTTCGTCAAACACAATCAAAGTCCCAGGAACTATTCTATCGTTTAACGTGTTTAGGACATAGATAGCAGACGAATAAAGATCTGAATCTATGTGTAGGTAAGACACAGGTCCCGTATTCTCGGCCATCCATGGTTCTAATCTCTGATCAAACCATCCCTTATGTAAATGTACGTTGTCTGGAAACTCGGGCATGGGCACTGCCATAGAACCTGCGGCATAGTCTTTGCCTCCGGTCTTCCATTCTTCAGGTAGGCCCTCCCAACTGTCAAACCCGTGAATCTCTTGATTAGGTCTCTTGTCTAAGAGCCAACCCATCGTGTCTCCGTCTCTGACACCGAACTCCATCCAGTGTCCGTCTATGCTGACATTATCTATCACCTGTTTTTGCCATTTGATACGTGTGCCGACCACGTTAAACTTATTAGGATCTCCCTCGTATATGGGATCTAAATTTATGAATTTCTTAAGCAGTTGGATCTCGTTGATTACTGGTTTCCTGTGCTTGGTCAATTGGATAGGTAATTCTGACGTTAACCTTTGTTTTGTTTTTACTATTCTAATATCTTTGGCCATGTTATGTATTCTTTGTTTGCTTTTTCAATTCCTTTGTTCTTTTTTTCATCCCACTCGAATCTGGCCCTGCTACACGTATTACATATCATATTTTTCTTTCTCCCGTCATATTCTGTGCTGTATACCAAACTGTGATAATCTTTTAGTTTCTGCCACACCCCGTCCACACCTATTTCAAACACGTTGCCGAAGTTGGTCTGAGCAGTGGCATCGTCACAGCACAACACAGCCGTGCCATCCACCATCACTTCCAACCTCCTTAGTATTTTTCCATGGACCATGTCACAACCTTTGACGAATCTGTCTTTTGAAATTTGGAACTCCAGTCCGTCGTCGTCGAACTTGTTGTAAACCAGGCGGTTCTCGAGCCAGTTGGTCTTTTTCTTGACCTTGCCCAGTGTTAGTTTTTTTATGTTCTCGATCACAGGACGATAGTGTTGTGGAGCAGGATTCTGATCCTTGTGCTTGACTCCTATGTTCATCTTCTTACTGATCAGTGGATATTTGTCACGCACCATCGCTAATCTTGCCTGGGTCACGTTCCAATCAAGGTCCATCCACTCTCTAATTTCTTCTTGATTGTATCCTATTATTGATATGTTTATACGACCAATGTTATCTATGTATTTCATCATTAGGTCACATTTGGACTCATTGAAACTGACCGCGTTAGTGGTCAGCACTACACTAAGATCGTGTTGTTGACAAAGTTCAAAAATCATGTCTAGATCTCTGCACACCAACGGATCTGAATATCTCCATGGCTGTACAGATGCCTTCATTTTTGGCACGTTGTATTTCTTTACTCCTTGGGCAAACTGCGTGATGAGCTCTTCGATCTGTTGCGGGCTCATGCGCCTGCCTCTATACTCCTTGTCTTTTTCCAGGAAAGTGTATGGACAACAAAAACATCGAGCATTGCACAGATTTATCGGTTCGAACGCCAACTCCACAGGTGTAGGCAAAGTCAAATTAAACATGTGCTAGTATCCAATCATCCATTCCGTCGTGATCGACTATTCTGTATTTGTTGTCTAACAACCATTCTAACGCTTGGAACTCAGTGCCTTTTTTGGTCTTTTCAACCACTTTGTTCTGTTCTACAACAACAAGTGGCTTACAAAGTCGTAATGTATGCACAGCACCTTTCAGTACTGAGAGCTCGTCGCCTTCTACGTCTATCTTGATGTAGTCCACATCTGCGAATTCAAAACTGTCCAGTGTTCTGACCTGCGCAGTGTCTTTTTGTTTGCCCAAAATAGGAACACCGGTAGATGCGCCCCAAAATTCAATCTGTCCACTGGTTTCTCCCAGTGCTATTTCGTGAAAAGTGACCATAGTGCGGTCGAGCATCTTCCAACGCATTTTGTTCCTCATATCAAATGCGTCCACCTGTTTGAAGTCTTGCAGTAGATTGGCCGTGAAGTGACCAAACTTACTACCAACGTCTATAGCACGCCTTTTCTTCTTTAAGTGTTTTCTAGAAACCTTGTACGTTAATGAACAAATCTCTGGTTGTGTGAGTTTTGAAACGAAATCAGCGTCTAGAGTTTTTTGCCTATAATTCATTTGTTACCCAATACGTTTTCTAAAGTGTCCGTTGGCATAAGGTCCTTGTAAGGGAAAGTCCTTGTTAGGTTTACAAATTTTACATCTTTGCTGTTGAAAAATTCTACAAACACAGGGATAAACTTTGGACCTTTTGACCTGTGTCCGTCTCTAACCTGCTGTTCCCTGTGGCTAACATCTTTGTAAAAGTGGGTGTCACCTTTCCTGTATATCATTTCTACACCCAACAGATATATTTCTGTGAATCCCATAAAGTATGCTATAAGACTTGCATTCATAACAGCGTTACCCGCCTTACCCCAACCATCCCAATAGGTCTTTGGAAATCTTTTTAAATCCATGAGTTGCCATTTCTCGCCACTTACCTGTCGAACAGTTGGTAGAGTGTACACTGGCACAAACTTCTCTCCTTTGTAAGATTCATATTCAGGGATCACCTCTGGATAAAATTTTACACCCTCTTCTACTTTACTGATCTCATCCGAGTAATCATCATAAAAAGCCATGTCCACAACCACGTGGTAGTCAAAGTGATCCAATCCGTGAGTTTTGGCCATATATCCCCTGTTGGTTATGAATACCCTTTCATCTTTCAGCAAGGAAAGATCTTCTTTAATGAGATTTGGAGCGTTGCCTAACACGAAGCATCTTTGGCCTTTGTGTTTGTTTTCGAATTGTTTGAAGTCCACTAGAAATCTCCTATGTTGTCGATCACATCAAAAGGGTCAGCACCAAATGTAGCTTCGAGTTTTACCAACAATTCTTTTTTGATACATTCACGTGTCTTAGATAATACAACTCCCCATTTTTCTTGTGGCACGCATATCACGCCATCTCCATCTGCCAGTATTATGTCGTTGTTTTTAACCGTGATTCCATTCACCTGTACTGGTTCATTCATTGTTTCTAATGTTCCTTCGTAACGGACGTCGTCCGATCTGCAACCGTGTGCGAACACAGGAAGACCCATCTGTGAAACCTTTTCAACGTCTCTCGTATATCCATCTACGACCACACCTATAGCACCTCTCCTCATGGCAAAAGTGGCATTGAGATCTCCAAAGTAGGCCTTGTTTGGTACATCAGTCGAAACCACGATCACATCTCCGGGCGCTACAAAGTCATAACTCCTCAAAGCATCAAAAATACCTTTCCAATCAGTTTTTTTTGGATCTTGTTGTGATTTTTCTAAAGCCTTCAATTTGAGTGTCTTAGCATATCCGAGGAATTTTCCCCTAGACAGAGGTTGTATTTTCTCACTTATAAAATGTGCGATATCCATCTCCTTGCAGATATCACTCAACATAGAGCTGGTAAGAATTTGAGACAGCATCTTCATCTGTTGTATCCTCATTGATCGCTGACCCGCACAAACTATCCTGGCCAAATCTAGATCCTCTTTGTTGTTGATGTCGATACTCTGCAGTGGATTCAAATCCAGTAACATCACATCCTCGGTGTATCTACGGCTCTGTTTTTTTCCTTCTGTCTTCACGGCATAGAAACTCATCGCTTCTATGACACGCTCAGGCAGGTCTACACTGTTGGGTATGTTTTCGCCGTATACTGGTTTATTGTTTTTCCATTCGTAAAACTTGTTGCGAGTAACTGCCACTAAACTAGTGTGTTTTGACTCTTTGAATTTTTTTAGTGCTGGATCCACTATTTTAGAATCTATGAACGGTGCCGTACACAGTATTTGAACCACGATGTCTGCATCCGTGTGTTTGGTTTCGTTAGCAAACATAGTATGGCCGTCGGTTTTGTTGTTGGCCAACTGTTTGGATCTATACAAGTGCTTTACAGGGAGATCCTTAACCAACTCGTGTATCTTGTCATCTTCGCTGTCTATCCAGACTTCGTCAACTTCCGTGCACTCCAATAATTGTATGATTTTACGTTTGAACAAAAATTCACCGTCTAGTATGGTAAGATTTTTATTTGGTATTCGTTCACTTGTGCCTTTAGCGGGGACGAAAACTGCGGTTTTGTTTTTCATATACGGGTATTTACTTGTGCTACATTCCAATAAATTTTTCCAGTTCAAATCCTTTGGAATCAAAACATTCCACGTAATCCGAATTGTTGGTGTGCCTGATAGTGCCCTGACCCCACACAACATCGTAGTCACTGTAAGCGAATGCTCGCTTGATTGTGACGTCTATGTACTGTCCATTGCCCACTCCTAATGTGAGGAATGTCACGTACCTGCCCTTGTCTCCTCGGAAAACTCTACCGTTGGCTATCATACCTGCGAACTCCACTTTGTCCAGATACAACTCTCTGACATACATGCCCGGCATGAACTTTTCCTGACTCCACCAACCATACTTTCTGTACTGGAACTCGGGCGTGTCCCACTTGTCTGAATTGCTTGGTGTTACTACATTGATGCCTACCCTTTTGGCCTCTGTCCTGTATACCCAGCGCTTATATGATCCATGACAGTGTTTGAGACAGGACTGCCAGAACTTCTTGGGATTGTGTGCTTTCTGATATGCCAGTGCCCATATCAGTCTGCCCAGGTTCACAGCGTGTGCCCTGCAAAGTCCAAACCCAGAAAGTGATTGTAACATGGTGATTATCTCATCCTTACGTGAATGATCGCCCAGCCTCGATATAAATTCCATGATCCTTTCTTCGTTCTTCTTTGCGAACGCACGTCTGTACATGTCTGCCTCGTACTTGTCTATGTCCAATACTTCAGAGATCCTGTCTATGGCGTCGTCCTCATACACTATCGTGTCACTCATACGTTCTCGGCTCCAGTCGTGGAACATGGTAGCCTTCTTGCGCCCAGACACCGCTACAGGTCTGATCAGTGCGGTACCAAACACACAGTCCCTAACACTTTTTGGTTTGATTGCCCTGAACAGTCTCCGCATGGCCGGGCTCTCTGCCTGCGTCACTCCCAGCACGTCTCCCCTGCACAGCAGTTGTGAAGTAGCGGAGTCCTCTTCGGGATAGTCCGTCAGTTTCCGTGTGGGGTCTATCTCTATGAGTTGTGACAAACCACGATTGGCTAAAATATCCACCTTCAGGTGTTCCAGGTCCTCCACCTCGTTCTTGTCTAACAGTATTTGGTTCTCCGCCGTGAACAGGCTTTTTGGTAGTTGTCTTTGAAACATCAGTATTCCTCCGCAGTGTTTTGATATGCATCT
>JGI11705J14877_10002253_pt1 | contig 10507 bp, 5 predicted proteins | sample Etolaghawater15m_FD_14877 | JGI IMG/M metagenome (IMG submission 14877) | reverse complement strand
TAACTTTAGCTCCGTCAACATTCGCTCATCACCTAAATGACCTTTAACAAAGGTATTGAAAGCCAAACTTGTTCTTACATTTTTGCCTTTCTTTTGTATTACACTGTGAGTTGTAGATGATGGGAACAAAATCAAATCGCCTGTACTTACAGTGTAATCCCACGACTTGCTGTTGAAGAACCCAAACTCTTTGCTGTGAAAATGCAAAGCGTCATATCTTGGCGTTTTGAAAAACCGTATCTTATCTAATTCTTTATCTGCATCTATGTACAAGACACCAGACACTATGGAATTGGGATGCTCATGCTGATGGTGATACTGGTTCTCTTCTGTAAAGTTAAGCCACGACTGAGTTATGTATGGCTTTATTTCGTAATCCGGCATGTACACTTTTTCAAAAAAACAATTAACATGCTCTAAAATTTGGTCATGCAAAACGCTTAGCCCAAATTCCTTTAGAACATAGCTGTTAACAGTGTTAGTGTTGCCTTCGTTTTTATGAACACTTTTCTTAAACTCATTAAAACACAGCAGTTCATGTTCAGAAAAGTCTCTGCCTATGTTAGATGTGTAAATAGGCACAGGAAAAATGCCTTCAATGGTTGCGTTTGTCATGTGCCGCTCAAGTTAAATCCCATCTTATTGCTGACTCATTCCAAACATAAGCTGATGGCGGGTGTTCTGTAGGTCTAGGAACAGGCGGTTCCCATATATATTTGTCCGTATTCAATACCCAAGACCCAAACACCTTTGGTGGAATAAACGCATCAAGCTCTTCGCTATACACAAAACCTTCACCAGCAAAGTTTTTTCTAAAAGGAACGCCACCTTTGATATGCGTGTTTTCTCTAGTGTTATATGAGGTTTGCTTCCAAACAGATGCTTGCTCTTTGTACAAATCGCGCAAAAACTGCACACCCATACTCTCTTGCTCTTCGCCGTTTTCGTGGCGCAGAATGTCGTTGCTTACGACAACTACATACAAGACTTCATTGTCGTCATTTAATCTTGCAAAATGTGCCATATCAACCTGTGTTATATGTTCCGCTACCTGTAAATTTTAGGTAGGTGTAAGACGCATCGCTTGTAATGGTTGGCGAGCCAGTTATGCCGCCGTTAGTGGCATAAGCGGCATTTGGTATTTTTATAATAACAACACCAGCCCCACCAGAACCGCCATTGCCACCGCCACCACCGCCAAGATTGGCTGTGCCGTTTTGTCCACCAGAATAAGTGGCGCCGAATCCACCGTTGCCGCCACCGCCAGAGCCACCAGATGACGCTGAAGGATTATGAGATGAACCACCGCCACCGCCAGCATAGGTCACGGCATTACCGCCAATAGAACTAGAACTACCGTTGCCACCAGCACCGCCAGTATTGCTATTACTTCCGTTACCAGAACCAGCGGAACCAGCCCCACCGCCACCGGATGCGCCGTAATATGGTCCGCCGGGGCTTGTCGAACTGCCCCCACTGTTTCCTTGAGATGGAGAAACAGATGGTGTGTTTCCTGCGGAGCCACTACCACCATTGCCCCCGCCGCCTCCGGACCCACCAGAGCCAGCATTGGAGGTGTTGCCATTGCCACCACCACCGCCACCAGCAGATGTAAAGGTGCCAATAGCAGGAGAAGAGTAGGAAGATGCTACGCCATTACCATTAGAGTATGAGCCACCTGCACCCACAGTTATTGTTATGGTTTGTTTTGCAGAAAATGTTATGCCTGTGCTTTGTCTAAATCCACCAGCGCCGCCGCCGCCGCCGTTAGCAACACCTCCGCCGCCCCCGCCGCCGACTACAAGAAAATCTGCATTGAATGGATACGCAGTACCGCCAGCAGTATGGCCGCCAAACCCCAACACGTTATACCCAAACATAGTCATATGCTAAATCTCTCCTATGCGTCTGTTGCCGCATCTGTTGTGAAGAATATTTTTACACCCAGCAAACGAGCATCACCTGTTTGCGTGTCCTCTGAAACATCGCGTCCAATTCGGAATATGGTCATTTCTTCTGATGCCGCACCAGAAATTGTGACAGCAGAACTTTCTGCGGTAATGTTCAAATCGTTAGATGTACCAGAGTGTGCCTTTGCAGATGTGGCAACTGCCGTACCAAAGACTGTGTTGATGCTGTCGTTATCGCCAGTGCAAAGACCAGATAGTGTCCACACAACTGTTCCAGTGTCTGTTCCTGTTACTGTGAAAAACACCTGATATGTAATTGTTCCTTCGTTCCACGACTTAGGAAATGCCACACTAAATTGCGCTTGTTCATCTGATGAAGGGTCAAAGTCAAGACACTTTAATTCTGGACCATTGCCAAGTTCAACTTGGTCTAAGTCAGCACAACCAGATGTTGTCTCTGGGTACATAGCTGTTGCTGGAACCCATATAGTTTCTTTACCGACAGTTTTAACAGCAGAACCACCCTGAGTAATTGTGCCAGTTACGTCAATGCCAGTGGCGGTGGTGGCGAGTTTGATTGAGTCATCATAATTTAATTGAACAGCACCATTTGAAATAAATCTTGCAAATTCTTCTGTGCCTGTTGAATTTTGAAATGCGATAGCCGTATCTGCTCTCAGATTTAAGTTGCCTGTACCAACATCATCAATGAAAGAAGCAGAACCACTGTGATAAATCTGCAAGTCAGACCCAGCACCAAACACGGCCTTGTCGTTGTCGCCGAAATTGATGTCGTTGCCGTTGGTATCGAGGTTGCCGCCTAGTTGGGGCGTGGCATCACCCACTAAGTCAGGCGAAATAGTATTCCAAGTAGAGCCATCATAAATTCTAGTGGTATTGTCGCTCGTATTAAAATACCAGTCACCAGCAGTTACTGGGTCNCCATTACCATCAACGGTTGGNTTGGATGACTGTGCGCCTAAATAGAACTGCTGAATAGCATCCCTAGCCGCTTCAGCCGCAGTTTGTGCAGTGGCGGCGTTGGTAGCAGATGTCGCCGCATTTGTCGCAGATGTTGCGGCGTTTGTCTCGCTAGTCGCCGCATTGGTTTCACTAGTCGCAGCATTAGTGGCGCTTGTCGCAGCGTTAGTCTCGCTTGTTGCCGCAGCAGATTCAGATGCAGCCGCAGCAGTTTCGCTAGCAGCCGCTGCTGTTGCGCTAGAAGCCGCAGCCGTGGCTGAGGTGGATGCGTTTGTTGCTGATGTAGCGGCATTTGTTTCCGATGTGGATGCAGCACTAGCTGATGCTGCAGATGCTGTTGCGCTTGTTGCAGCGTTTGTTGCACTTGTTGAAGCATTACTTGCGCTCGTAGCGGCGTTAGTCTCTGATGTAGCCGCTGCACTTTCACTTGCTGCTGCTGCTGTTTCGCTTGCCGCTGCCGCTGTTGCTGATGCCGCAGCGTTTGTAGCAGACGTGGCCGCAGTCACCGCATCTACTAGTAACTGCCAATAAGATGTGTTTGTTAGTAATGTGCCAGCGGGAGAAGTCTGAATACAAATATAGACGTTGTTTAACTGCCCTGCCGTGGTGGACTTAACAATGTCACGCTCAGCATATGCAGATGTAGTTGTTGTGGCATCTGTGCCTTGGTATGTGCCGATTTCCTGAGTAACAGCTAAGTCACCATTGCTATCAAAAGCAAAGATTTTATTGGCACGAGTAGACGCACCGACAGTAAATTCTGGGGATGTGATTGTGTTAGTCTTGGAAATCTTAATAGAACGGTCAAGCGCTTCCTGCTGGTCTTGTACGATTAATGTCAGCTTATCTAGCGCATCTTCGTGACTGGCAGCAGGGAATGGGTCGTTAGGAGTGTAGTCAGTAGTCTGTGTCTGTGCTGTTTCGCGGATGAGAACAACAGTAATGCCAGATGCGGGGGCAGTTCCAAAGGTGATGTTGCCACCAGCAGTATTGCCTACGCCAGAAACAGTGTAATCTGTTGTCTTGGTCTGGACAGTCTCACCGCCAGTAGCATCAGTACGGAGGATAACCGTGATGTCATCATCATCGAAAATCTTGAANGTGTANGCAAAGACGGTGGTNGTGCCATCGCCTGNNTAGCTNTTCNNNGTGGTGGTGCTGCTTACTGTCATGTCTTACTCCTTAGAGCCTTTATACCTTATTTGTGGGCTATCGTACATATTGACTTGGTGAGAAGTAGAACTCTTGTCCGGTGTCTTTTTTCATGCGCCGTTCCATTCTCTCGAAATACCCTGGATTTGCAAACTCTGTAAGCTCATAAACAAACAAATAATCCAAGGCTAGTTTGCTGTAAAACAGGTTCATAAATGGCGTGTTTCGCATAGCTAAACGCAATGTCTCTGCCGCCGCATCGTCACCATCTCTAAACTTGGCATACAGCTTTAGTAGGTCTCCTGCTGCGCCAAGCGTAGGGCCAGCAAAAGTCTCAAGCGGCGATTGCCCATACCTATTGAACTCTCCAAATATAAAGTCACCATAAATACCAGCGCCGCCGCCTTGTGTGAAAGCCCTAAACAAAGTCTTTGTGTCTAGCGTGTAGTCATCGTTGAACACGCTCATAGGCTCTTTGCCCTTAAGTATGTCTTTTGTCACAGTCGATAAGTAGCCCATCATTGTGGTTCCAACCATCATTTTTGCAACACCACTATACCCGCCCATAACTTTTTGTCTGGATAAGCCTTTGGTTACATAAGTGATTGGGAATCCTTTGAGCTGCATTATCATTCTAATGGCCTCGCCAGCCACGGTGCCACGAGGTAAACCTTGGTTCATAATTGCACGCTCACGAGCGCCAGGTGTAGGTATTGCAGCATCTGCGCTGTCGGCATAGTAGGCAGATATTTTTGTGCGCAAATCATCCTTAAACTGTTGGCGCATACCATCGGTAATATCGAGGCGGCCCGTGCGCTCTGATATTATTACGTCAATTTTAGCGTCATCAATGCCGTCAACAACCTCTGGGGCCAAGTACTTCCTTCCATCGGCAGCGGTCATATCTAGCCCCCGAAACAAACTCCACTCTGCCTCACGAATGTCATACAGCTCTAACAGCCTGCGTGTTTCCATAGGCACACTGTCAAAACTGCGATTGGAATAGTTTGCTAAATCTGCCGCAAGCATACGAGCAACACCAACTTTCTGTGTGCTGTTCCACCACTGCATACCATTCAGCTTGAAATAAACTTGATGCAACTTTGAAATCATGCCTGGGCCACTGTCATTTGCGCTAAACCTAGCGTGTACGTCTGCCAGTTCGTTTTCAACGCCAACATTCAATAAGTACGCAAGCTCTTTCTGCTCCTTACTGTTGAAAAGACGGAATGTATCGGCCAGCGCTGCGGCGTAAGAGCCAAATATGTTACGTTCTGTATTCGCGTTGATGAATGATGCTTTTGTAGCTATGTCAGAAAATGATGATATTGTGGCGAAGCCCAACTTAGCCATTGATTGAATCATTCTAAATCCACCGGCTATACCAGCAAATGTAACGCTTGTGTTTAATATGGGTTGTGTGGCTCCAAGCGCCCTTGTAGTGCCATCAAGTTCTGCAAACTGGTTGCGCAGCGTTCCTTCCTTTAATGGCTTTGCCACGCCCTTTGGCTTTATTTCTTTTATAATCCGGTCAAACATAGCCTTTGGGTTTGTGCCGAAGGTTTCCAGCAAGCCAATGTTCTGAGCATCGTGGGATATGCCCTGATAAACAGCCTCAGATAGTTTCATCCGGCTATACTTGTTGGCGTAGGCAAACGCAGATTTACCATCCTTGAAATGTAGAATACGCTGGGCGCTCATTTTCTTTGCCAAGTTGACCGGACCTGTGAAGGCAACAGTACTGCCATCAGCCCCATTAAGACTATCGGCTTTCATGTGGTTGCCGGAAACCAAGTTGTCATAGATGTCTGACAAGAACTCTATCTCTGTCTTATCACTTGGCTTATTTGCAAAAGTCTTTTCTGCATCCAGCAATTCACGAACGGTGTTAATCCAGTTGTCTTTGTCTTCTTGCGTTCCCTTGCCACGCAAAAGCAGTGGGTCGTGGTTCTGCCGGACAACGTAATTGCTCAGTTCGCCAATATTGGCTCCATTTCTATTCTTCCTGTCCAGAAGCCTCTTTTGAACCTTGCTAATTGCTTCGGCTATTTGCCGCGCCTCTTTGCTGCCGCTTGTGCCAAAGCCATCAAACAGCTCCTGATAAATTTCACCGTCAAGCTCGTTTGTACGGAATATGGCCAGCAAATCATTTCGCTTTAACTCTGCCGCTAAAGCTGCACTGTGGTCTAAAAATATACTTTTCTGCTTGGCATCTATGCTAAACAATCCACGCCGCGCATCACCGACAAGTATGGCAGATAACGCTTTACCTGGGTTATCAGGCTCCGCTTTTAGTGCGCTCATAATGTTGCCGTAAGCACGAGCGTTAATTAGGCGGTTACGTTTTTCAATCGACGCATTTATTTTTGCTTGTGTCGAAAACTCTCTGGCTTCGTCAATCAGCTTGTTAAGGTCAGCCTCGCCAACAACACGACCACGCGAATCAATCTTCCCCTGCACAAATGATAGGATGCCGTCTATTTCCTCTTTGCTTATTGCTGTGCCGTTTTTAGCGGCAACATCAAGTAGCTCTTGTGCGCAAACTTCTACTGTCATCTTGGTGCGTTCCTGTTCATGCAGACCGCGCCTGTGCGGGTCAGCTCGTCATATGATGTTTCTGCTCTGCGAACAGCTTCGTCTGCCGCCGCAACGTCATCAAGCATGTCTTGCGGAATCAGCTCTTCATTAACAAATACAGCCAAGTCTTCTTCAAGAAGCTCGTTTTCTGACGCCAACGCATTTAACTCAAGCTCCTCAACGGACAAGCCAGCCTCATCCATCTCGTCCAAAACCGGCTTTTCATCACGCATAATGCCCAAGTTATAATCTTGCAGTTGAGCTTCTGTTTGAAGGTCATACATTTCTTGTTCTGTTAGAGGCGCACCATCAATGACTGGCTCTAAATTTTTGCCTTCGACATCTCCGAACAAAGTGGCCGTGTTGTAATCATAATAATCTTCATCCTGCGCAGCATCAGCCAGCGCCCTGTCAAGGGTTTCATCATCCATGCCCGTGTAATCTATGCCACGGCGTTCTGCTTCTGCTAGTTTGCTCTGAGCCATCTCATAAGCATCTACAGCATCCGCATCAGCAGCAGAGTATTGTGTGTTGCCCCCAACATCTTCCCTAACTGCGTCTATCAGGTCATTAATACCTATTTCGTCCGGCATACCCTCTATTTCTGCTGGCAAGTAGCCATCTTCACGAGCCGCTGTGAGCATGTCGTCAACACTTTTGCCACCTCTGGCGGCGCTAACATAAAAGAAAGCCCGTAATCTTTTTGATGTTTTATCATTGCCTCTGCGCGGGATGATTTCTTGCAAGTCAGCAGCGCCTTGGCTTTCAGGGTCAATGCCACCTTTTGACTTAATGTATTCGACAAGTGACTTTGGCTTTTTTGCCTTTAGGCTTGGAGGTATTCTTTTGCCTTTTCTTTTATAAACAGGAACATAATCAGGCTTTCTTGTGACTTTTTCTTCAATAATTTCGCCTGTTTCTGGGTCAATTCTACGCTCAACACTAACAACGTCAGATTGTTCTGCTAATTTTTCATTAGACCTTTGTATGCTTTCAGCCTCCGTGACCTTAGCATCCTGCCTATGTAAATTAGCGACACTTATTTCTTCATCACTAACGGCTTGGGCCACGGCCCTTATCAATGCCTCATCTTTAGCCTTTGAAGCCTCAATACGGTCAGATATTTTCCCGAAACCAACGTGAAGACCGCCACCTAAAACGCCACCAATAGTCACATTCAGGAAGCTATCCATTAAACCATAGTCTGTATCTTGCTCTAAATACGCTTGCCCGACTACCAGTGGTTCCAATAGTGTTGCGCCCACTGCGCCATCTATTGCGCCAGCAACAAACCTACCGCCAGTCTTTCCGAACCTGGCCATCATCGTTGCCATTCTTGCCTGCCCAACAACAGGTATAAAGGCGGAAGCTACGTTTAATGGGTCTAAGAATGAACCAGCCAAAGCTGTTCCAAACTGCAAAGCCCCAAGACCAAAGCCACCCTGAGAGCGGTTTAAGGTAAATTTGATAGAGTCTCTACGGTCCTTTCTTTCGGCCAGCAAGTTGGCGAGACCCTCAGTGATTCCCTCTTCCCCGACATCTATGCCTTCGCGGAAATACTTGCTCTCCTTCCATTCATCAGGCGATAACTTCCTACCTGTGCGCCCCTCTCCCAAGTTCTGCTCAAAGAACCTGTTAGTCGCACTTAGTGGATTGTAGTAAAAGGTTTCGTCAAGAGTCGCGCCCAGAACGTCCAGTGTTCCAAACGTGGTCGTGTTCAGATAATTGTCATAAGAGTTCTTATCTGCTTTTTGCTCTGGGATGTAGACATCAACCATTAGAATATCTGCCGCTGTTTAATTTTTGCACGTCCGGCTGGGGAGCGCTCCTGCTCCAAATCTCTTATCTGTGGAGCCAGCTCATTGAACCGAATCATAACAAAAGCATTGCGTGGTCCTATAGGGCCAGGAACGGCGGCCTGTTTGCGCCTCACCATTTCCCCGTTATCAAACACGAGGTATGCGCCCTTGTTATCGGTGGTAGTCACCCAATAGGCATCAGATAGCTTTTTCTTTAGTTGAGCTTTGGACTCCTCAACCGTAAGGCCAGCGGCGATTGGCGGGTCTATGATTGATAAAAGATAATCCTTGTTCTTATCATTACTGACATAGAAGCTAAGAATGTCTGATATTGGACCAGCATCGTTCTCAAGGCCTTTAGGCAAGCGTAGCGGCCTATTTAAGTTGCCTTCAGCAAAGGCGAATTGACTATTAACAACAGTATCTATCGCCTTATCAACGGCCCTTTGTACATCGGCCTCGCCAGCCATCATATAATATGCAGCCGTATTCTTAATAACCTCGTTATAGGCGTTGACATGCGACATTCTCGCAGAAGTCGCGCCCCTGCCGAGTATATCCCCAACCACGCCGCCAATCACACTCTGCGCATATCTGTCGTTAGACAGCCTCACAGCTTCAGTGATTTCGTTCATCGTTTTGGTGCCAAGGGTTGCTTTAGCGTCTTTTATTGACTGCTGTGTATTACCAGCATCAACCGCAAACATCTGAGCATTGTTCGGGTTGGCAATGATTATATTATCAACAAGACTGAGAACATCTTGTTTGACAAGATTGCGCAAAATACGGCCTTCATTTTCTGCACCAAACTTTGTGATGAACGCATTTCCTATCTCAGACTTATCTTGATAAGAAAGCGATGGGTCAGAATACTGAGCTTGAAAAGCCGCTATCTCTGCATTTGATGCAATGCGTATGTCTACCTCCGCAACGCCCATATCACGTTGCTTTCTAATAAGTTGCTCGGTTGTTAAAGCTGGCAAATCCCTCCTTGTTGCATCATCTTGCAAGTATTTGACAGCATCCTTTTTGATGAGATTATCACGGTTTTGAACCATAGTGTTAAAGCTGTCTAGTACTTGCTTATGGTACAATGTATCTTCTGGACTTGCGGTGCGGACACTCTCCTGCATTTCATTGCGAATAGAGATAATGTCGCTTGGCCCCGAAAACTGCACACCAGAAAACGCAACACCAGCATCGGCGATGGCGCGGGTTTTATCTAGGAATCTTTCCCCTGGAACAGGGTCGCTTGGGTTTAGTTTTGAAATGTTCTCAACGATGCTGTTCCGCAACAATTTATTTTCGGGTGTCATCATGCCATTATTGGCTTCAAGCGAAACTGTCAAAACTTCAGTATCGTTTTCTATTTGACTGGTAAGAGCGCGGTCAAAACGGTCTAGGAATCCATTGGCAATCCTTTTTAAACTTTGCGCAGCAACAAGGCCCAAACCATCTGCTTGCCCCTCTAGCCGGTCTGCATCTCGAATAAGCTGCTGCAACTGAGACCTGTCCATATCGGCGGCGTCTCTTGCGAGTGTTTCAACCAGCTCCTTTTCCCCCGACTTCTTTAAGGCATCTGCTTCTGCCTCAAACATTGAGGCAAGTCTTGTTCTGAACGCACCTGATGCCCCAGCCAAATCAATAATTACGTCCTCATCATCATCGCGCTCAATAACAATGACGCCAAGCTTCTTCTCGTCCCTCATTTGAGCCAAAGCCTCAACTTGCTCAGAGTCCGATAGGTCGGCAAAAATAAGCTGATTTAAGGCGTCATCATGTACCTTTTGAGTAAGCTCAGATTCTTTAGTGCTTATAGCTCTGCGTATTCCTGATTTTGTGGAGGCGCTAAGTTCAGATTTTTCTAGCTCATTCTTTAAGCGATTTATATCTGGGAAAGACGTTGCAGACGCGATGTCTGTGTCAAAAATGCGCTTAGTAACTTCTGTGCCAAATGTTTTGATACTGTAGTTTAAGCGCTGACCAGCTAGTGTTTTGTCTCTAATTAACTGGTTCGCCTCGGCATGTTTCATTGCCCGTATTTCTGGGTCTGCCTCTGATGCAATGTCGCCAAGCGTTGATTCAAGT
>JGI11705J14877_10002252_pt1 | contig 10511 bp, 10 predicted proteins | sample Etolaghawater15m_FD_14877 | JGI IMG/M metagenome (IMG submission 14877) | reverse complement strand
CAAAGCCTTACCGCCGAAGGCCTCATGGCTTACTGTGCGAGGGTATCGAGCCCGCGTCAGGAGAGCGCCGACTATGAGAAGCTCCTTGCCTACTGCATCGCGCACAAGCACTGGAGCATCTTCGAGATGGCGGACATGACGGTCGAGATCGTGACATCCCGGGCGATTTCGCCACAGATTCTCCGTCATAAAAGCTTCCAATTCCAGGAGTTTTCCCAAAGATATGCGCAGGCGCAGGCCATTGAGCACTATACACCCCGCCGCCAGGACATGAAGAACCGCCAGAACTCGCTCGACGACCTGCCGCCGGAAACGGTTGCGTGGTTCGACCGCGCACAGGAGCAGATGGCAAAAGAGAGTATGGCTCTGTATGAGGAGGCGCTGGAGAAGGGCATAGCCAAAGAGTGCGCACGGGCGCTGTTGCCGCTGGCGACACAGACAAAACTCTACATGAAGGGGTCAATCCGCAGCTGGATACACTACCTCGAGGTGCGCACCGACCCATCAACCCAGAAGGAGCATCGGGACATCGCGGATGGAATAATGGCAATATTCGTCAAGCAGTTCCCTGTTACAGCCTCAGCCCTTGGTTGGAGCTGAACTCCGGAAAGCAAATATCCGCCAGCCCTTTTCAGACTTCCACCCTCATCATGGCAAGGGTCTTGGCGAGGCGTTGCTTGAGCTCTTTGCGATGGACAATCATGTCAACAAACCCGTGTTCAAGCAGGAACTCGGCACGCTGGAACCCTTCGGGGAGATCGCGCTTGATGGTGTCGCGGATGACGCGGGGGCCGGCAAACCCGATGAGTGCTTTGGGTTCGCTGATGTTGAGGTCGCCGAGCATGGCAAAGGATGCGCTGATGCCGCCCATGGTGGGGTCGGTCATGAGGGAGATGAAGGGGAGCTTTTTCTCGCCGAGGCGGGTGAGGCGTGCGGCGGTTTTAGCCATCTGCATGAGGCTGAAGGCTCCTTCCATCATTCTGGCTCCGCCGGACTGGGAAATGACGAGGAGAGGGGCGTCAAGCTGTATGGCCCTGTCGGCGGCACGGGCGATTTTCTCTCCGACGACTGAACCCATTGAACCTCCAATGAACCCGAAATCCATGGCTGAGACAACGAGATCGGCTCCTTCACACTTACCGTAGGCGTTCCGTACTGCCTCGGTTTTTCCGCTTTTCTCTATGGTGTCGTGCACGCGGTCGGGGTAGTGCTTGGTGTCGGTGAAGCTGAGGGGGTCGGCAGCACGGAGGTTCTGGTCGAACTCCGTGCACTCACCCTCATCAAACAGCAGGGAAAAATATTTGTATGGGGCAATCCTGAAATGGTGTGCGCACTGGGGACAGGTAAACAGGTTGTCTTCAAGCTGTTTCTTGTGCAGCATGGCGCCGCAGCTGTCACACTTTGCCCACATCCCTTCGGGTGTATCCCGTTTGTCGGTAGTGCGAATAGAGGGTGTTACCCGTTTGAACCAGGCCATCTTTACAATTAAGACTAAAGGTTATACATTAGAGTACAAGATATAAAGTCGGCACCACAATCTCAAAAGAGCCTTCATGCTCCCCCTTGACATCAGCCATTTATTAAAGGAGCCCGCTTCTTGCTGAACCTGAGAAAAATTCTCATCTCGACTTTCCTTCTGGCCTCCTTTTCAGCCACAATGGTCACAACGGAAACCGGCGCCGCCCCCCGGACGGTAAGGGTATTGCCCGACACGCTGTCGATTCCCATGCAGCGCTATGAGCTTCTTCCTGCCATGCGTCCGGCAAGGAAAACGGTTGGTCTGGCTCTTTCCGGAGGAGGAGCCAATGGTCTGTCCCAGATAGGAGTGCTCAAGGCGCTTGAAGAAGAAGGGGTTCCTGTTGATTTCATTGCGGGCACAAGCATGGGTGCTGTCATTGGAGGGCTCTACAGCTGCGGCTACACACCCGGCGAACTTGAGACGATAGCCCATACTCTTCCATGGGAATCTATTGTCAGTATAGGGAACAACAATTACTCCCGCTCCAATATCTTTCTTGAACAGCAACGAGTGCGTGACCGCTCCACGATAGCCATCCGTTTTGAAAAACTGAAGCTCATCATCCCCCGTTCACTCAGTTCCGCACAGGCCCTGACCGAAACACTCGACATTCTGGCGCTCAACGCTCTCTATCCGGTAACAGATAACTTTTCCTCCCTGCCGGTACAGTTCAGGGCGGTCACGACCGACCTGATATCGGGCGAACGGGTCACACTGTCATCCGGCCCGCTCTCAGAAGCAATGCGGGCAAGCAGCACCATTCCGGTTCTGTTTTCCCCCATTGCGCGCGGTCAGCGCCGTCTGGTTGACGGGGGTCTGGTTGCCAACCTTCCGGTGGATGAACTGGAGTCGTTCAACGCAGGCTACAAAATTGCCGTGGATGCGCACGGCAGCATGTATTCCACGGGTCGGGAACTTGACCTTCCCTGGAAAGCCGCCGACCAGGCGCTGACAATCCTGACGAAACTCCAGTACCCGGCACAGCTTGAGAAGGCCGACATCGTCATCCGTCCCGAATTGGAGACCCACATGGCTACTGATTTTTCAGATATCGACAGTCTTGTCGCCTTGGGATATTCGAAAGGCAAAGCTCTGGCGGGCACCATCAGACGGGGCGTTGAGAAGCAGCAAAAATCGTCCCCTTCTGGTAGATCGATTGCAGGGCACACCAAAAGGATCAGCTTTCCCACAGAGAGCCCTGAGTTCATTGAACACTACCACATCGTTTCGGGCATTGTCCGCAATGCAGTCGATCCACGCACGGCACTTCGCGAACTGCTTGAAACAGACCTGTTCACCAGAGTGTATGCAGAGGTTGATGCCCGGAAAAAACAGACCGTTTTCCATCTCACCCCCCTGCCGGCCATCAGGAGAATACAGATCAGCGGCGGCCCTCCCGGTGCACTCTCGCCTGATGAACAGCGGGCGTGTTTCTCGCCACTGATGGATCGCGTCTACACCAACAGAGCTGGAACCAGAGCCCTTGAAAGCCTTGTGAGGGCTTACCGCGACAAAGGCTACAGCCTCGTCTACATCACGCGCACCGGATTTACCGGCTCCACACTGCAGGTTCGGGTCAGCTCCGGCAGGGCCGATGCAATCACCGTGTCGCAGGACCGCAACATTACCGGCCCGACTCCGGTAAACCGGGAAATAAAGGTCGACACAACAACAGTGGTTCGTCTCCGAGAGGCCCGTTCTTCGGTCAAAAACCTTTATGACACAGGGGTGTTCAACCGTGTTTCGGTATCGGCAGAATCTTCCGCAGAGGGGGATGAAGAGCGCACCCTCCTGAAGTTCTCGCTGGATGAAAAACCGGCCTCGGTGCTCCGCATAGGACTTCGTTACGATGAAACCAGCAATGCCCAGTTCCTGCTTGATTACAGGAATGAAAACCTTGCAGGAACAACCAACTCGCTGGGAGGATGGCTGAAAGTTGGCAGGAAAAACAATGTGGCGAACATTGAGTACAACATGCCACGCATCGGCTCGACCAACTTCACCATGTCTTCAAGGCTGTTTTACGACAAACATGATTTTGAGCATGCAAACATTGTCTTCGACAAACAGTTTTTCCACACCCGCTCATTCAGCAGCGGCTCTTATGACATTCAGAAATATGGCTTCAGCACGGCATTCGGCACCCGAATCCGTAAAAACGGAAAGTTCATTGCCGACATCACCCTCCAGAACTCCAGATCAAGCACTGATAGGGAGGGGCTTGAGGGATTCGAGACAGAGACCATGGATCTGCTCTCCATGGGCTCCCGGCTCACCATAGACTCCCGCGACAACGCCCTGATAGCAACAGCGGGAAACTATACCGACCTTCGCTACGCCATCACCACGCCGGCCATGGAAAACAAGAATCCCTTCTGGCAATTCTCCGGAACGCATGAGCACAACATCCCCGTCGGCGAGCGCACAACCCTGCAGCTCTCAGGCATGTTTGGAGTAAGCAGCGTCGCCGTCCCCCTCTCGGAAAAGTTTTTCCTCGGCGGTCCGGGAACATCCTACAGCCGTCGGTTCATCGGTCTGAAGGAAAATGCCCTCCCGGGCAACAACATTGCTTCGGCGGGGCTGCAACTTCAGTACCGGCCACCATTCGACATCATCTTCCCCGCTGCTCTCCGCTTCAACTACAATACAGGAAATGCCTGGGAAAACCGCGACGAGATAGCGCTGGCAAGACTTATTCACGGCATAGGAACCAGCCTTGTCTGGGAAACGCCCATCGGGCCAGCGAGGTTTACCGCTGCAAAAGCATTTTCGTTCCTTCGTGAAGCGGATGAGCAGGAATCATCCACCTTGCGTTTTGCCGACACAGTCTTCTATTTCAGCCTCGGTCACGACTTCTGAACAGATGAAACCATATACATGACAAAACAGGATAGACGACCCGAAATACTGGTGTGCAATGATGACGGCATTGAGGGAGAGGGCATTCATGTGCTTGCCGCCTCAATGAAAAAACTTGGCAATGTAACTGTAGTGGCACCTGCCGAACCACATAGTGGAATGAGTCACGCAATGACGCTCGGCGTGCCTCTGCGCATCAAGGAGTTCCGGCGCAACAACCGTTTTTTCGGACATACCGTCTCAGGCACCCCGGTTGACTGCATCAAGGTGGCCCTGAGCCACATTATGCCCGTAAAGCCCGACCTGATTGTATCGGGAATCAACTATGGAAGCAACACCGCCACCAGCACCATATACTCCGGAACCGTTGCCGCAGCGCTTGAAGGGGCCATTCAGGGCGTCACCTCCATTGCGTTCTCTCTGACCACTTATGAGCATGCCGATTTCACCTATGCAGGAAAATTCGCCCGGAAGCTTGCCCGCAAAGTGCTGCAGAAAGGACTTCCGCCAGACACCATCCTCTGCCAACATCCCCAATGTCCCCGAATCCGACATTGCCGGGGTGGTTATTACCCGACAGGGCCGCTCGCGCTGGTCGGAGGATGCAATTGAGAGAAACGACATGTACGGCAATCCCTACTACTGGCTGAACGGAACCCTGAGGNTGCAGGACAGCGAGATGGACAAGGATGAATATGCCGTCCGGCGGAACTTCGTGACCATCACCCCCCTCTCCTTCGATTTAACCAACAGGGACTTTCTCGGCACACTTGAACAATGGAAACTGCAACAATAATCGCGTGAACACATTTCTTCTTGACTACCGCCACATCCTGACCCCGAAAAAAGGATTTTCACAGCTTTTCCGTGACTATACCGCTGAAGGGGCACACCGCAACACCCTTCTGGCAGAATGCTTTCATCTCGACTATCAGAAAGAGGCCGATTACTACCGGCAGCTCGGCCTTCTCTCTTCAAGACGCTTCAACCGCGACGCCCTGGTTGACATGCTCCTGGCTCAGAACAGAAGCTACGGATGCACTCCCCTGCAGGAGCAGGAGATAGAAAAACTCCGTTCCCCGCGGTGCATGGCGGTCGTCACCGGCCAGCAGCTTGGACTCTTTACCGGCCCCCTCTACACCATATACAAGGCACTGACGGCAATTGTGTTTGCCGAACGCCAGAAATCCCTGTTTCCAGAATATGATTTTGTTCCCGTTTTCTGGCTTGAGGGCGAAGACCATGACTATGATGAAGCTGCCACAACAGCACTTTTCAGAGGCAACAGTGTTACAAAGTTCAGGGCCGACACAACTCTGCGCGAGCAGGACCAGATGACGGCAACCACCATCTTCGACAGCTCCATTCAGGAAACTCTCAACGGGTTCCTTGAGGCGCTGCCGGAGAGCGATTTCCGGGAGGAAATTGCCGCACTCCTGAAAGGGTGCTACAGGCCGGGAGCAACTGTTGAGCACGCCTTTGCCTCCACACTGATGCGGCTGATGCACAAACAGCCGCTGATACTGCTCTCCAGCTTCGATCCGGCCTTCAAACAGCTCTCAGCGGAGATCTTTGCAAAAGAAATAGACACCGCGCCGGCAACATCCTACAATGTGGTTGCACAGAGCTCCAAGCTGGAACAGTTGGGTTATGGGGCACAGACCAAACCGCGGGCGGTCAACCTCTTCAGCCTGAACCATCTGGGGCAGAGGGAAAGGATCGAGAAACATTCAGGGGAAACATTCACCATTGCCTCCGGCCGGCAGCAGTTCTCAAAACACCAGATGCTTGAAGCGGCGCAGGACCATCCCGAANGGTTCAGCCCCAATGTGGTGCTTCGCCCCATTGTGCAGGATTTCGTGCTCCCCACCTTCGCCTACATCGCCGGACCCGGAGAGATCAGCTATCTGGCGCAGTACCGAAAAAATTACGAACATTTCGGCATCACCATGCCCTTCATAGTCCCTCGCGGAAGCTTCACACTGGTGGAGCCGAAAATCAGCCGCATCATGGACAGAATGCTGCAGGTAACCGGCCGACCCGGCTTTTCACGGCAGCAGATCTACCATGCTGTCTTCAGCGAGCTTGAAGCAATGAAAACCAAAGTCGTGGCAATGGCTGAAAACCGGACAATTGAGCCTGTATTTGAACAGGCGAAACAGGAGATTCAGAACGCACTGGACGCTCTGGGGCCGGTGCTCTCGAAAATAGATCCGACGCTTGAGGGAATGCTTGCGGCCTCAAAGGCGCAGGCCGGAAAAATTGTGGAGGGAATAGAGCAGAAAACCTGGAAGGCGGGGCGGAGAAAACACGATGAACTCCTCGACCAGATACAGAGAGCTGAAACTGCACTCTTCCCTGAAGGGATGCCTCAGGAAAGGCTCATCAATGTTTTTTATTACCTGAACAAATACGGTATGAGCCTTATCGACACGCTCAAAAACCAGCTGCAGGGCCATGCCACGGAGTCCCACATCATTGTGGAACTGTAGAACTTCCCGGACGGGAACCCTCAGGAGCTGCAGAGCGAAACACCATCATTGCTCTCCCGGCTGAGGAGCTGACAGCAGCGGCAGACGAGTATGCGGAGTTCATCTGCAGAAATCCCTTCACAGAGCTTCTCTACAACAGCAGCAATCTCTTTCTGGTACTCCTCGGTTTTGGGTAATTGGAGCCCCCGTTTTTTATGGATATACTGTGATACGGCAGCAGGGGTCACACCCAGAATCTTTGCAGCCTGTGACTGTGTCATACCGGTCTTCACAAGACCTATGGCAATATCGGCGCGAATTTGCGGCAAATGGTACCAAACGGCTTTTTCGCAGGGAAATATCACGATAACTCTGTCTAAAAGGTTACTCTTCAGTCATGAACACTTCATTCAGATCCATAGCCGGCTGGACGCTTCTTCTCCTGTTGCTGATCCAGTTCATTCCTCTCCGCCGCATCAATCCTGCAGCAACAGACAGCAACAGCTTCAAAGCCCCGCANCCAATACAGCGCGTTGTGAAAACCGCCTGCTACGACTGCCATTCATATGAAACCCACTGGCCCAGGGCAGCATATATAGCTCCTGCCTCATGGGTCATCTACCGAACCGTGTCGGCAGGCAGAAACGCACTGAACTTTTCTGAATGGGAAAGTGCAAAGAACGAAAAAACAGAAAAATTACGCACAAGAATGCTTCAAACTGTAGAAAAGGGGACTGCGCATCAAAGGCTCTACTACCTCTGGAAACCTCAGTCAGCACTCTCGCCCAGAGAGAGAGGAGCTGTCATCACCTGGCTCAAAGCCTCACTTCAAAAACCCTGACAGATGCCTAAAAATTCAGGCAGTACCCCTCTGGATAAAACTTCTTGATAATGGAAATCACCTCTTCAGGATCATCTTCAAGATAGATGAAACCAAGATCGGGGGGGGAAATAAAGCCATTTTCCTGAAGCATCGATTCCTGAACCCACCGATAGAATCCCTCCCAGTAACTTTTCCCTACCAGAATAACCGGGAAGCGCTCACTTTTTCCCGTCTGGATGAGCGTCATCGCTTCAGACACCTCATCAAGCGTTCCGAAACCTCCGGGCAATGCAATAAAGGCCTGTGAGTATTTAAGAAACATCACCTTCCGCACAAAAAAATACTGAAAACTCACCAGCTTGTCAACATCAATATAGCGGTTTGCCGCCTGCTGATTGGGCAATTTGATATTGAATCCGATGGAAACTCCTCCGGCCTCCTGCGCACCTCGGTTAGCCCCCTCCATCACGCCGGGGCCTCCTCCGGTAATGACCGAAAACCCCTCCCGGGCAAGCATGCCTCCGAGCGTCCGGGCAAGTTCATATTCCCCGCTCCCCTCGTCCACCCTCGTTGAGCCGAACACGCTGACAGCGGGTGCCGCATCACCCATAACTTCAAATCCGCTGACAAACTCAGCCATTATTTTAAAAACGCGCCACCCGTCAACCATAAAGTCACTTCCCTTCTCACCCTGACCGGAAAGCACAGGCGGAGAAACGGGTTTTCGGGGCTCTTTGCCCTGATTTATTTTATCCATTGAACAGCTCCCCGTGGTTGAGATGCTAGAGTTCCAGAAAGTTCCGGATAAGATGCCGGCCCTCGTCGGTCATGATGGACTCGGGATGAAACTGGACTCCGTAGAGTTTGAGCTCCCGGCTGTCCATTCCCATGATGACCCCGTCTTCTGTCCATGCCCTGATGGTCAACTCAGCCGGAAGAGTTGCGCGTTCAACTATCAGCGAATGATAACGGGTTGCAATAAAGGGGTTGGCAAGATCCCTGAACACACCCTCTGAATCATGGAACACCGGTGAGGTTTTGCCGTGCATGATATGCTCCGCACGAACCACCCTGCCTCCAAGTGCCGCCGCAATGGACTGATGGCCGAGGCAGACGCCGAGCAGGGGGATTGTCTCCTTCACTGCATTGATGAGGTCAACAGATATGCCGGCTTCGTCAGGAGTTCCAGGCCCCGGAGAAATCACAATCTTTTCAGGAGCGATAGCAAGAACCTCCGCAACACTCAGCTCATCGTTGCGGAATACCCTGACCTCGGCACCAGACAGGCCGATATACTGCACCAGGTTATAGGTGAAGGAATCATAATTATCAACAACAAGAATCATCTGTACTGCATTGCTTAAGAGTTATTCCGGAATACTGTGATTCGGAGCATCGGCCATGAAACGAAACAGCGCTTCGTAGGCGGCACTCATCACCACACCCCTGCGGGCCATTACTTTTCGGGCGGTCTGTACCGCAGGCTCAATGCCGTAGGCCTCAAAGCCCCCGCTGCCACCCCAGGCAAATGAGGGAATCTCCTTCGGAGGAAACCCTGCGCCAAACACATTGGCTGCCATACCGGCCACGGTTCCTGTATTGAACGCCGAATTGATGGCAGAGCGGCTGTGCTCGCCCATCAGCAGACCAAGAAACTGAAGCTCTGTCTCATAGTGCCGGCCACCCTGAAGAATACGAACCGCGCTGTAGTTGTTTTTCAAGTCGGAAGTACTGGTTCCGGCACCAAGATTGCACCAGTGCGAAAGATAGGAATGACCAAGAAACCCGTCATGCTGCTTGTTGGCATAGGCTTCAATGATGCAGTCCTCCACCTCGCCTCCGATTTTCGAACCCCGTCCGATAGACACATTACTGTATACCCTGGCACCCGCTTTTATTCTGCATGAGGAACCGGCATAGACATTCTCCATCACCACTGCCTGCGGTTCAACAATGGCGCCCTCGCCAATGGCAACAAACCCCTCCCCGCCGTCTATCACCGCCCCGGCACGCACAACTGCTCCCGGTGCCACAAAAACATTTGAAGGGTTGACAATCACGGCCGAAGGGTGAACAGCACCCTCAATACGGCCAAGCGGAAGGAATGAGGCATCGCGCAACAGTTCATCGGTATGGAGGGCAACCGCATCCCAAAGAAACGAGAGCAGGCGGAACCCCTCAACTGAAATGCAGCGAAGGTCGGCCTTCAGCCGTTCCCCGTCAAGACAATCGTCAAAAAGGCCATCTGCGTCAAGAACAAGCGACGCAGGGAGACGGGCAAAGAGCAGTTCACCATCCTGCACCAGTGCGGTTCCGCTTTCGGGAACGCTGCGTGCAATGAGTTCCCCCACTGCCGCATCGCAGATAATCCGTCCGTTTACAAGCAGAAGATCATCATCAACCACACTGTTGACCTGAACATCGGGGAAACTCTCCCTGTAAACAGGGGCCAGAGCGCGCCGGAGATGGAACGAAAGATTCATGCCCGGCAGATGCCGCTCAAACTTCTCGCGAATGGTCCGGCACCCTACAGTCATCCCGTAGACCGGCTTGAGCGCGACAAGAGGCATCAGTCGCCGCACTTGTCTGTCTTCAAAGAGAACTACCTGCATAATTCATTCATCTCATTTCACAATGGGTGCCGGTGGGTATTTTCAATATGCATTTTAAACGCCGTATAACCTATAAGCGCACACATGAACAACATAGACAATACTCATGGGAAAAGACCCTTGCCGCCCACAGGATTAAAAATAAAAACAGCACCACGCAAAGCCAACGCAAAAGCAGTGCGCCACAGAACAAAAAAGCAATAACACCATGCGTCTACAGCAAAGCG
>JGI11705J14877_10002251_pt1 | contig 10511 bp, 18 predicted proteins | sample Etolaghawater15m_FD_14877 | JGI IMG/M metagenome (IMG submission 14877) | reverse complement strand
ATCCAGAGGGTGGCGTGATAATCAGATCAACACTTCTCACTGGTTTGGCGGCAGAGTCTTTACGTCAAAGCAAGAACCTTGCATCTATTGAGAGATCCATCAAAGGCGCCAAGTGGGATGGAAGCAAATATATTGTAGACCTAGAAGGCATTGAGGGTGTAGATGGTTCTGTTAAGCAAGCGTTCCTAGACGCACTTGACAGGCGCTATGACGGGAGCTTGGAAAAGGCAGCGGATGATGGGTTCAGGCGTATGCGCTCGGTTATGGCTGCCAGATCCTCGTTTATGAGAATGGGGGGCGAACAAGATATTCTCTATGCTGGCGGATTCTACGACCTCGACGAAGCTATTGACCGTCGCAAGGCTATCAGGGTTTTGGAAAACGCTAGCGTTGGATTACAGGAGGCCCGTGAAGGTGATGAGATTGGCGGCCTGATCCAAGAGTCATTCACTGAAGAATTGCCAGAGCAGACATCAGATACTCCTGTAGAGCTTGACGAACCCGCCATCAGGGGTGGCTTGCGGGGAAGTGATACTACTAGATCTGGTGAGGCTGGTGTTGCTGAAGTCGAACAACCTAGCGTGGGTGATGTTGTCCTTGCTTTGGGAACTAATGATTTCAGCAATCCAGAGCAGGCTGCCAATAACACAAGAGAGCTTATCAGAGAAGTTAAGGCTCGTGGTGGCAACCCTGTTATTGTCCCGCCTAACGTGAACTCTGAACAGTTCAGGGCAGTTGCGGACGCTATCATTGCTGTTGCCAATGAGGAAGGTGCAACAATTGAGATGGCTCAATACGACCCCAACGACCCTCTCCATCTAACCATGAGTGAGGCTGAGAGGATTAATCAGAAATATTCTGGGGCTCAGGTAGTGGGCGACAGTAACGCTGTTCGTATCATGGGTATGAAGGAGACTGACCTTACTAAGACTGGTGCAGGTACTGGTGCGATTTTAGAAGCTTTTAAGGGTACCTCGCAACAACCTGAAATGCGGCAAGGCGACGGACAAAGTCCGTCTGCAGGTCAGGGAGCCCGACCGACTGGTGGGCAGATCGGGGCTGATTTGTTAGAGTTTGTTGCTAGCGTGGAGAGTGCAGGATCTTACAATGCCTCAAATAGGGGGACTGTAAAAGGAGAGTCTGGTGACGATGAGATTGTCGGAAGCACTATAAATACCACAAGGGGCGGTAAACCCCTGACAGAACTTACTATCAAGGAGATCATGGATTTACAAAGTATAAAATCTCCTAGAAATCCTAACAGGCTTTTTGCGGTCGGTAAGTATCAAATCATACCAGTCACCATGAAAGAACTGGTTGATAATATGAACATTGATGTAAACCAAAAGTTTACTCCAGAGGTTCAGGACTTGATGGGTGCTGAATTGCTTATCGGAGGATGGAAACGCAAAAGCCTTTCCGATTACTTGTTAGGAAAATCTGATGACGAGGATGAGGCACTGCTAGACTTGGCTAAAGAGTTTGCTTCTATGCCAGATCCAAATACTGGATTAAGCCGTCATGGGAAAGGCAACAAGGCTCTGGTAAGTCTTGAAGAGGCTCGTAGGGCGTTGAGGCAGGCAAGGCAAAATAGATGATCGGCTTTATCGTAAATTCAAAGTTAGGTCGTTATACTGCGTGGCTAGTAGGTTTTCTGGTCACGGTGTTTGGCCTTATCCAATACGGTAAGATGAAACAACGCAAGGAAGACGAGGTTCAAGACCTAAAAGACTACGTCGAGACAAAGGAAAAGATTGATGAGGTTACTACCAGTAATGACCGCAGCGCTGCTATTGACAGGTTGCGCGGCAACGGTGTCATCAGAAAAAGCGATCTGTTCAATTAACCTTCCGACATTTACCGAGTCGGAGCTGATCTCTCTTAGCGACAATACTCTAAACAACCTTGATGTGTTTGTTGAAAAGTTTAGGAGGGCTTGTGGTAGATAAATCAAAGATGGCTTGTAACAAGCCAAAGCGCACACCTAAGCACCCAAAGAAATCCCACGTGGTTAAGGCTTGCAAGAGTGGTAAAGAGAAGATTATTCGCTTTGGTGAGCAAGGAGCAAAGACTGCTGGCAAACCAAAGGCTGGTGAGTCTGAGCGTATGAAACAGAAGAGAAAGTCATTCAAGGCTAGGCATAGGAAAAACATTGCCAAGGGGGTGATGTCTGCTGCATACTGGGCAGATAAGGTCAAATGGTAAGGAGGCCATTATGTGGGTTGCAGTTATTTTACTATGCTCTTCTTTAAATTTTTCTTCATGCTATCTTACTGCAACGTCCGAAGGATACGTCACTGAGGAGTATTGCAGAGAGGCCATTGCTAAAGTCAGCAAGGATGCGGAGAAGAAAAAGCTTGGTGGTTTAGGGCATTGCGTTTTTGTTAAGGTAGACGGCGAAAGAGTCTAGTGGGAAAAAATCCAGTAGCAAAAGATCTTAGGACACCTAAGTACAGGGAGCGTGTTGTTGAGACTAAAAGGCGAAAGTCGAAAAATAATAAGAAGAAGCTTTCACCAAAGGAGATTGAAGATGCCGTTAACTACGAAGGGAACTAAAGTCCTTGGCTCCATGAAGGAAACCTACGGAAAGAAGAAGGGCAAGAAGGTATTCTATGCGTCTGTTGCTGCTGGCAAGGTTAAGGGTGCCGAAAGGAAAAAGAGAAATGGCCGCAAAACCAAATAACCCGTCGCTCTGGTCAAGGGCAAAGTCGGAAGCAAAGAAAAAGTTTAAGGTATACCCATCCGCATATGCTAATGCCTGGGCTTCTAAGTGGTACAAATCCAAAGGCGGCACTTGGTCAGGCAAAGATAACAGGGTGAAGAAGCGTGGCTAAGGGTGGATTGGGTAAATGGTTCGGAGAGAAGTGGGTCGACATCAAGACTGGTAAGCCTTGTGGTCGTTCTGGGTCTTCCGATAAGCGTGGCTACCCTGCCTGTAGACCAGCGTCGGTAGCTGCAAAGATGAGCGCGTCAGAGAAAAGATCTATGGCAAAGAAGAAGACTGGGCCAAGTAGAAAGAAGTGGCCCGTAACAGCATCAGGCAAAAGGAGAAAGAAAAATGCCAGCTAAAGGACAACCATACAAGAAGCCAATGGCCAAGAAGCCAATGGATAAGAAAAAACCAATGGCTAAGAAGAAGCCAAAAGGAATGAAGTGATGAAGATCGCTCGTCAAATGGAAAAGACCAAGGAGGGCAAGAATTCTATGTCCCCTGTCGAGATTAATCGTGATCAGGCAAGACGGTCAATGGAAATGAATAGGGGTAAGACACCACCAGGTGATGACATGACACCTATGCCACGTCCCAGACCTTCTCTTATGGATGGATACAAAGGCTATCCAATGCCAGAGAAGCGGCCAACAAAACGGTCAAAGAAATAAAAAAGGTGAGCTTCTTTGACTACCAAGCGACCAAAGAAGTGGCCAAAGAAGCGGACAAAGAAAAAAATAAGGGGAGCTTCGGCTCCCCTTTCTTATTCCAACTTGCATCATTACATCAGGATGGTTTACCGTCCAACTCACTGATTAGTTTGTTTAAGTACCACTGTGCCTTCTTCAGATCCTGCACAGGCTTTTGTTTGTAACGCCATCGGTGCAGATATTTCTTTACGTTCCCTTCAAGATAACCGTGAAACACCTCGGTTGGTAGGTTGTCTTTCAGGTAGTCGATGCATTCAATGCCACCAGATGTATAGTGGCTGGGCTGGTTCACAAGTTCTTCGTGAGCACAACTGCTTAGTGCGTGTGCAAGGTTCCAATATTCATCTTCGCCGTTAATCATATCTCTAACTCCATTGTTGCGTTCTCTATAACATACTCTAACGGCAGTATGGTCATCAAGTCCCCACGACCAGGGCGTGTGTGCAGCCCAAACTCGCCCCTGTAATATTCCACACATCTCTTCTGTAGATCCTCGTAGATGTTGCTGGGATCAATCAGGATGAACTTGTCTTCGCTTCTCACTGCTATGAACCTGTTGATACCGTTCGGCACACCCCAACCCTTGGCTGGTTTATTCTCAGGCGGACGTTTAACCGTACGCAATTCCCACCAGATAGTAAAGTCTACTGGCCCGTTCCTGAACTTGCGCTTCGCTGCCTTCACATCAACACGCCCTAGTTCCTTGTCCAGTACATCCCAATGCTCGTGGATGTTTTCCTCTCTGTCGGCTTTGCGTATGAAATTGTCACCACGCAGTTGGATGAATTGTTCTTCTGCGTTGTCGCCTTCTTTGAATGAATGATTCATACATACTTCCTTGTCTGCCAAAGTTTGTCCTTCTTGCTCAGGTTATAAGATGCCCTCACAATCTGCAAGTTGTCAGGGTGATGTAAGCCACCCTTAGAAATTGGAACAATATGGTCTAAGTGCCAACCTTCCCCTAACATTGAAGCTTCCTCTGATAGTATCTTTAGCGCAAGATTTTCATTCTCACTTAGATGTGGTAACGCTGCCTTCTTCCATGCCCTGCGTCTTTGGGTATATTCTCTACAAAGGTGTGGGTTGTCCTCACGCCATTTCTTAATGCGTTTGCTTTCCTGCTCCTTGTTCTCTTCACGGTATCTCTTATTGTATTTGTGATAATAGTCTTTGTTTTCTTCGTACCGTTTCTTATTGTATTCGGGATTTTCTTCGTTCCATTTCTTAGCGTATTCGCGCCTGTGCTCCTTATTCTCTTCGCGCCATTTCTTTTGGCGTTCGATATCATACTCCCTGTTTTTTTCGCGCCATTTCTTATGACATTCTCTGGTACAAACCTTGCATCTAGATTGTAGGCCATCCTTTGCTTTCTTATGCTTACTAAACTCAGCGTGGGGCTTCTCAGCCCCGCACTTTTTACACGTCTTACACATCAACGATTTCACACACATCCCCTGTGCAGGCTAGTGTCTGGCTGGACTTGGTGTTGTCCTCTGACTCATAATCAGCAAGCTTTGTCCAGTCGATAGACTCTGGCATCTGTTCCATCAACGAGTCGTATTCATCCTTACCGACCTCTTGATAGGGCGCTTGCTTGTAACTGTGGTCTGAGTGTGGCAGGAATGACACCCCCGATAACTCGTCGAAGTTCTTATACACCCAGCTGCCAACTTCCAGCCACTCTTCGTCACGCACCGTGATGGTTACTGATGGTTTGTGCTCACACCAGTCACGCTGGTAAGCCAACCAAAGGTCAAGTTGTTCAATGGCAGTGCGATCCTCGCGTGTCACGCAACCTTCAGGCGACTTAACAGGAAAGCTAAACACCATTGTGTTGTCAGGGTTGTAGAAGTCATCCTCCGCAGGGATACCAGCGTCGATCATGAACTGGGTTAACGGATCTTTCTTGTCACCACGCACGGTGCGAATGTAATATTCGCTGTGGCGTGTATGAATACCGCTGGCAGAGTCGACTAACTGTGACACGGTACCTGAAGGCTTGACACATGTAACCGCAGCAGACTGGGGAATGCCCAACATCTCTGCATATTTCTTGTTCGTCTCGACAGCAGTTGCTCTCATTGTTGTGAGCAGGTCGCCTAACGTGTTGTGGTGGCAGTTGGTTAAGCGGTTGTCCATAATGCCTGTCAGTGACACACCCAACAATCTCTCTTCTTCCGTGTTTCTGTTCCAAATCTTACGAAGGTAAGGGAAGTGCGTGAGAGTCGACTGTATAGTGCCCAAGATCGTGGCTAGCTCTACCTTCCTGAGGAGTATCTTCGTCGTATCAGTGGCCCTTACAACCACCTCTGTGAGGTTGCAGAACTGGTATGGTCGCAGGATAATCTCTGAGCATGGGTTGGTGCCGAACTCGAAGTTGTGGTCACGACGCCCGTTCTTCTTTGCTTGACGCTTCGAAGCAGCACGACTGAAGATGCCACGCTCACCAGACTTTGACTCTACCAGTGACAGCCATTCACGCATAAAGGTTTCCATATCTGGTTTGGAATTATACGTAGCCGAGTTGTTGGCAAGTGCACGTTGCGCGTTACCTTCCCACCACTGACCAGACTTGGCATGTCTCATACGGTCGTCAGATAGATCGGAGAGGGAGATCATAGCGGAGCGACGTACACCACCAGATACTACAACCTCTCCGACCTTGCACATGATGTCGTGACACTCCAGGGAGGTGAGCTTACGACCTTGTGCATTCTTAAACACGTTAACACAGAAAGTGAACAGGTCATTCAACGGAGCAGGGCCAGATGCTCTGCCGCCGAATGTTTTTAATCGTGCGCCTGCAGGCCTGATCTTGGATAGATCCCACTTGGGTATTTCCCCAGACCATAGCAGGGCAAGCAATTGACGTAGTCCCTTTGCCCAGCCTTCCTTGCTGTCCTTGACAAGGATGGTGGTTTCCGTGGCTTCCATACGCTCTGGAACCTCTGGTAGCTTTTGTATGCTCTTCTCTTCTACCGAAAATCCAACGCCCGTTCCACACAAAAGAATGTACATAGCCTCGTCGAACGCCTTCTGGTCGTCGACTGGCAGGTAGGAGCAGTTGTAACCTGCTGTGTTGTCGCGCTCCAATGCAGGGCCAGCAGTCATCATAGCTCTCATAGATGGCATGATGTCCAGATCAAGGATAGCAGTTTCGATTTCGTCCCAAGGGATATCGGCTCCAGTTTTGGACTTCATATAGGACACGTACCTGTTCACTGTTTCGGCCCAAGTCTCGCGTCTGTTCTCGCTGTCAATCCACCGTGCGTAGCGTGAGGTGGCAATGTAGTTCTGGTAATCTGTTGGTAGATAATTGTTCACTCTTCTAGTTCCTTCCAATATTCTTCTTCTGCATCTAAATTAAAATATTCTTCGAGGTCTATCCATCCCTCCTCGACGAGAAACCTTACAATAACCAAAGGATTAATTTCACTCTGCTCTATGAGAGTATCCATCCCGTAGTTCTGAAGTAAGGCTTCAAGTTTATCTTCCATATCCAACATCAGCTCTCCGTTATTTTTAAGAAGTCTTCTTCGGTGGGCATACTAATGACAATGGGGTCGATGGTTGTTTGGAGCTGGTCATACATAGCTCTAGCGTCTTCGAAGTCTTCAAAGTAAACCTCGTCAACGACAAGATCTGTCTCGCCTTCTATCTCGCACAGGCAAAGGTTGATCCAGCGTCCTTCAAATTCTGGACACTCCATAGGCCCCTCGATAACCTTGTGTATCTTTATTTTAATCATCTGCGACCTCTCTTAATAATTTGAAATAATGTGTGGCGTCTACCACGGCTAACGGTTTTTTCCTGTCACCTTTGATAACAAGGACTGGCTCGACATAAGATTTGGAACTGTGGTTAGTGGCTTGGTCATAGTCCTTATAAACGGCAAAGGATTTCTTGTTCTTACACTCAACAGTAATGGGCATGAGCTTCCTGGCAGCAGGGCTTAGTTGGATGTCTTCACCACCAGCGCCCATGCTTGTGGACTTAACGTCATCTTCCTCAAGTGTAGGAAAAAGGTCAAGGATAAGATCTCTGACCCATTGCTGAAGTCTCCTGCCCTTCGCTTTGGCTGAAGATGTAAGCATTTATATCTCCGTGACGCTTGGTTCGGTATTCACCTCGACAAGATACATAGGTCCGTTGCTGTACTCAAACACCCTAAGCTCTGGCCAGCAGTCTTTCTTATACTCGCAGAAAGTGCAGTGCATACAAAGCTTTTTGTTTTCGCTTGTCTTACTTACGGGGACAGGGTCTAGCCTTTTACTGGGACGAGGCCCAGCAACAACTCCTTTCACCAAATCAATCTCTTCTTCTTTTTTGGCAAGCTCTTCGGTCAAGTCATACACGTCGAGAACCATTTCTCCGCTGACCTTGTTGATGACAAGGAATGCGCCACGCTTCTTGTCGGTGACGACATCATCATCCCTGGCAGCATAAACATAAGACGAGAGCTGGCTGATGTAACCGAAAGGGTCTTCGTCTCGAAGGTTTCCTTCCTTGAATTTGTTGAAAGAGTAAGGACTGGCAGTCTTAACGTCGACGGTGACTCCGTTAATTACTGCATCCCTGTGTCCCCTGATCCCGTTGATCTCCATACGAGACTGCATACCGTCAACGTCATGACCTGCCGCCATTGCAAGGTGCAGGACAAACGACTCGATCATGTCACCGTAAAAGAACTTGAGAAGATCGGAAGGCTTTGGTTCTTCACCAACCTCACCCTTGTTAATTTTATACCAGATCTTACGTTTGCAAGGTTGTCCAAGTGAGGACATTGACAGATGCTTCCTTGGTGTCTGCCTTGTCTTGAACCTTGCCAGTGATGTGTTGAATATGTCCAGCGAGAAGATGTGGGAAATGGATTCACTCCATCCACCCCCACCCTTCAGGACTTCGGACATATCTTCTATAAGAGTTTCAAGTTTCTTCATCGGGGAGTTCCTCATCAAGCGCGTCGAATAGGTCACTAAACGCCTTGTCGTATCTAAAGGCAATACCCTTCAACTGTTTGATGATATGGTCTTCCCCACTCATGTCTGCGGTGTGCTCAATCTCATCGACCACGTGCCACAGGTTTTCCAATGATTTCAGTATCAGTAATTTCATTGTCTTCTCCTTTTCGCGATTATAACAAAGACAGGGGGTGGTAGTCACTGTGTAATTTGTAACTGTAAAATTTTATTTTTCACCCCAAAAATATTTTATATCACAGCTTTTTCTTATTTAACTGTTACAATTTTACAAAACAAGGTTTTATATATAAATATCAAAGACTTATTTTGTAACAGTTAACTGTAAAATTTTGTAACAGTTCGAAATGGGTTACAAATTCTGCCTAATCTTTAGGCAATTCCCTTGACCCAGTGTGAATTTCTGCCCATTTTTTAAGCATTTCTTGCCACCATTCGATGCGGCAGTCAATGCAAATGTACGCCCAACCCTTACCAATTTTTATTTTCTCCTCGGTCTTCTCTCCGCAGTGATCACATATCTTGTGCTTGAACTCGTTTCTCTTGTGTCTTGCAGCAGTCAGAGCTTCGATGGCATCACCGTATGCGAGAAGCTTGGCATTCTTGTCGTCACTCTTGTAAACAGTTTTGTAGAATTTGATCTTATCTTCGATCCACTTCTTTTGTTCAAGTTCCTTAGAAGATGTCGTCATCTTTAATCTCCTCTGCATACTCGATGTCTATAGTCTCAAGGGCTGCTTTGATTTCCATCAGCGTTGGTTCGTCTTCCGACAAATCCTTTCTATAGAACACGCGACCAACCCAATCTTCGAACCTTACGGTCTTATGGTAACTGACATATCCAAGTTCTTCCAGACACTTTGTAAGTGCCTTACCCCTTGGCATGTTGTAACCGTTCTTCTTCAAGGCATCAGACAAGGCAGGTGATATGATAGCACTGCTGGTCACACCTTTCTGTGTGTTGATGACTCCCTCGATTTCAAGGCAAGCACCACTACGAGATGATTTAATCATAGAAGCTTTAGCATCTGTCATCTTAGGGGCAACGTGTGGATTGAACTTCGAAATATCTTCGGCAAGAAGCCAACCCCTGATTTGTTCTGGGTTTTCTTCTATGGTCCTGTGTAGGGTCTGCCAGTATTCGTCGTCAAACTTTTCGAGCATATCCTCCCTGTCACGGAACCTTGTCTTCATTACACCCCATCTCCTGTCGTTCTGGTCAAGAACCAGTGCGTCTTCGTGGTTACTCAATGCAATGTAGTTGGTGGTGTTGGGAACCTGCTTACCGTCCTGACCCTTCGACACAACCTCGATCACGTCATTGGTAAGCAAAGGCTTCAGCTTTTCCATAATCGGGTGACGACTCTTACCAATCACGCGAACCTCTTCCAATGCAACAACGGCAGCACCTGCTGCGTAGCCATTGAATGCAGAATCCAAAGCCTCTGGCGACACATGCTTCACGTTACGTCGACCCATTGCATAGGACAGCATCTTCACGATGGATGTTTTGCCATCACCCTGAACACCAATAATGATGGGTGCCCAAAGGATCTTGTGTCCTGGCTTTTGTACGTTGTGAGCCATCCACTTTAACAAAGCATCAGCGTCCGCTGGTTCGAACATGTTGTGCAGATGCTTCAGACATGTTGTCCACGCATCACCGACCATCCAATTACTGTCCGTGTCTGGTATACTGGTTGGCGCCAATCCGTTAACGTAAGGAACATGATCAAGAATGAATACGTCACCTGCTGCTACCCTTGGGTAATAGATGACATCTTCCACGCTTGGAATGTGCAACTCACTCTTAGCATAAACAGACGCCCTTCCAGCACGTCTCGGCACACGCCCAGCAAATTCCAAATCGAATGCAGTGATTGAAAGGTAGACCCCAGTGGTGGGGTGGTAGAACCTGTTCTGGCTTTTGACAAAAACGTAGGAAGACATCTCTTCGTCGTCGTTGTTGTAAACAATCAAACCGTCTTGGTCGACGGCAATTTGAACTAGATCGTGCATTAACTTTCTCCTTTCTTTCTTGATATACATAAAAAAAGGGAGGCCGTAACCCCCCTTCTTGATGCTAGATGCAACCAAGTCTTAGAAGGGAAC
>JGI11705J14877_10002250_pt1 | contig 10512 bp, 17 predicted proteins | sample Etolaghawater15m_FD_14877 | JGI IMG/M metagenome (IMG submission 14877) | reverse complement strand
TTGATTATAGATTTATATGAAAATCACTTAGTACTAATCAATAAACATTCACACAAACAAAGTAAGTTTGACAAAGTTAAAGATAATAGATTCTATAGTAGAATTCATGGATACATTGAAATGAACCAATCAACTTTTTCTAAGTATCCTAAAGATAAAAAAAGTATTGAAGAGTTTAGTATAGTTAAGACTGAAGAACTTATTGAAAGAAATGAATTTAGTCATATATATGAAAATGACAGAGCAAAAGAATTTTTATACATAATGGAATATACTACAAAAATTGAAACGATACTTGAGAAAATTGGGGCAAAAGGACGAGGGCTACATGGAAAGATATCTTCTATTGAAGATATCTTAGATGATGGCATAATTAAATCTCTTAGAAGAATAGCCTCAATAAGAAATAAAAAAATGCATCGTAAAGGATACAATAATTATGTTTATTCTGATTATGAGGACGACTGTAAAATAGTTATTGATTATTTAGAAAAATTAGAAAAATCATAAGAAGAACCTCAAGCAAGACAAAAGATTACTTATAAAAGTGCTTTAAAGAGAAAAGTGCAATATGAATACAGAGGAAATGGACCAATGAAAATATATCAGTGTAAAATAAACTGTGTAAACTTCTTAACTTCTCGTAACGGATACAATGAAAAAACTATCAACTCCAAGTATGAACATTTTGATGTGTCTATCCCAAGAGATGGAGAATCTACCTTTGAACCACAACTAGTTATTTTTGGAACAAACATAAAATCAATAGTGAGTGTCAATAAAGATTTTCACGGTATATTGTGAGGATTTCTATATTCTCATCTGAGATACGATATATAATACTAAAACCTTGATACACTAGTTTCCTAGTATTTGGTGCTAATTCCTCACTGGGTCTACCTGCTTGGGGAAAATGATTAAGAGTCTCAATAATATATAGACGCAATTTTTTTACATAAGATACTGTCGTTTTTTTTGATCCACTTTGTTGATAGATATATTCTGCTAATGCTTCAAGCCTTTGATACGCTTTTTGAGAAAAATTAATTTTCATATTTAGCTAAAACCTTATCAAAAGCTTCTTCTATGCCAATAATATCACCTCTTTGAATTTCTTCTATTGACTCTTGTACTTCACGTTTTAAAGCAGCATGAGTTCTATTGTATTCATCAAGTGAAATTAATACAACACTTTTATCATTTTTAGTAGTTATGATAATTTCTTCAGCATTATCACATGCATTATCAATCAGAGTTTTGAGATTGTTACGGGCATTTGTGTAGTTTACAGCTTGCATATTAATCCTTTTATGACAGGTTTCTGTCATTTTAACATATTTATCTAAACATGTATAAAAAAATTTACAGTTTATTCTATTTTAAACTACATCAAAGACTATTATATGCCATATATAGTAAGTGGAATGTCCCCTATAAACTAGATAATTACTAAAACAGTTATTTTTGGAACAAACAAACTCCATAGAAGCACACCTAAGTTAATATTTTTTGACATTCTTGCTTTATTATCTCTGGTGCATTTTTAGAATCATTTATGTAGTTCTCAAAAGGTGCAACTATTTCTATCTCTTCTTCAAAAGTTCTTTTATCCAAGTTCTCCAATGAAGTTTTTAACTCTTTCAAATCTAGTTCGTTAATCAAGCCTCTATCAAGCATATTTTGCAGGATGCCTTTTTTTAACTTTATAGCTATGGCAATATCTATAATGTCTCTTGTGAGATTATCATTTCGTCTATAAACTATTTTTTTACCAATAATATCTTCTATGCTCTCAACATATACGTCACTGGAAAAAATAATTTTTGAATTGTCAAGTAGGTAGTCAGATAAAGCACTTTGAGAGACCAAAACATCGACTTTTATATTATTCTTTTTCTCTAATACTCTTATGTGGTTTGATAGATCAATGTACTTACTAGTATTAAACTATTTAAAGCGTGTATCTGTTCACCGTAATGTTCTTTTATAAAATGAATATTTTTCATAATGAAGCCAACAGTTATCAAAGCGGTGCTGATAAGTATTTTATAGTTGCAACTGCTATGTTATTTGCTTCTGCTATATAAATCTCTTTAAGAGAGTAACCTTTATCATTAGATAGTCTGAGTCCTGATATATCATAAAGTGGCGTAGCGTCATCTATAGGCTTTGTAGAGTGTATCATTTAAGCTACCCAAAGAGTGTTTTGATAACTTCCACTTAAAAACTCTTTTTCATAGTTTGCTATGATACTATGTAAACTATCATCTTCTAGCCCTTGCATTTCTAATGCTGATGTACCTTGAACAATAGACGCTAAAAACAGAGCTTTTTCATGTGCTCTTTGTTTTTTTAACACTGATAATGGTATTTGTTCATTACCTGCAAAGTCTAAACCTAAGAAGTTTGTTACATACTCAATCGTACTTAACTTTACATCTTCATTTTTTAGGAGTCTATTTATGGTTCTTATGCCAACGCCACTTAATTTTGCAAGATTTTCAATAGTGATACCGAGTTGTTCTTTTCTAGTAATAATTTGGCTTATTAAGTCTATTCGTTTCATGACAACCCTTTTTTAGTATATTATGCCATAAGTGGCGTTAATATTTTCTTTGATGCTCCTCATTAGCGTATCTATTTTCTAATTCCATATCTATAGTTTTCAGTTTGTCATCTAGAGGATACTGCTCTCTTGCGTTTTTTATCTCTTTTATAGCCTTATCCAAATCAAGAGTTTTTGAATGTATATCTAATTTTAAAAATCTTTCATGATATTGATCAAGTGAATCAGCAAAAACACAACTCATCAAAAACAAGATTAGAAAGAGGACTTTCATTACTCAACTTCTATAACTGCATCAGCAACTTCAATAAGATCACCCTTGAGTATTTTCGCTCTCTTTCTAAGCTCAACTTCACCATTGCGTTTGACATAACCATCATCAATAATATGTTTTGCCTGAGCACCGCTGTCTACTAAGTCCATAACTTTAATAAGTTTAAACAGTTCTATATAATCTTCTTTTAGTTCAAATTTCATTTTATACCTACATATTTAATTTGTTTTGAAATAATACCCTAAAACCTTTTAACATAGGTATGACAGTAGGGCTGAGAACCCTTTCTTTCATAATAGTCCTGATGATATTTTTCCGCTTTATAAAAAAATTTTAAATTCTCTATCTTTGTGGCAATTTTCAAGCCTTGCAAACGCAAAATATCTTTAAGTTTATTTACTGTTTTTCTCTCATCTGCGTTTGATACAAAGATAACAGAAAGGTATTGAGAACCTATGTCTGGTCCTTGTCCATTTACTTGTGTTGGGTCATGTATCTCAAAAAACAGTTTTGCCAAAGACTCATAGCTGATTTTGTTAGGATCGTAGCTAATTTCAACTACTTCAACATGACCACTATCTCCTCTTGAAACATCTCGATAGGAAGAGTTTTTTTTCTCTCCACCCATATATCCCGAATCAACATTTACTACTCCATCTAATTTTTCAAAATGATACTCAACGCCCCAAAAACATCCACCTGCAAAATAAGCTTTTTTAAGTGTCTCAACCTTAGTTTCTTCAAAATTAAGTGAAATAGAATTCACACAATAACGTGTATTTTTTTCAGTAAAACCTTCACCCTCAAAAACATGCCCAAGATGACCACCACAAGCAGCACAGACTATTTCAACACGTCTGCCATCTGCATCTTTAACTCGCTTAATTGCACCCTTTACTGCATCATCAAAACTAGGCCATCCGCATCCACTCTCAAATTTTGAACTTGACTTGTAAAGTGCTGCGTTGCACTGTTTGCAGAGGTACATTCCGTTTTTATCAAACTTGTAATATTTTCCACTAAAGGCAGGCTCAGTTGCCTTGTTTAAAATAACTCGACTCTCTTGTTGACTTAATTGATTGAGATTTAAAACTTTTAATTCTTCTGCGTTTGCACTTATAAACAACAGTAGCAATACGCCCAAACTTTTTTTAAACATATCTCTTTCTCCTTTTTATGCAGTACATTTTATGAAAAATGCGTTGAGCTGGTTAGCAAACCCTTGAGCATCTTTTGCTCCAAAGGGCTTTGGACCTCTCGTAAGCTCTCCGCTCTCTCTTATCTTCTCCATTAAATTTCGCATCGCTAAATACTGCTTTATGTTGTCCACACTGTAAAGCTCCCCTCTATGATCAATGGCATGAGCATCTTTGCTTATAACTCTATCAGCAAGCGGAATATCGGCCGTAATCACTAAATCCCCCTCTTTTACCATTTCCACTATCTTATGATCTGCTTCATCAGCACCTGCCTCGACTATAAGATATGTAATATATTGAGATTTTCCAATATTTACTTTTTTATTTGCTACAACGTAAGTTTGCAGTTTTAAACGTTCTATACAGCGAAATAAAATTGGCTTTAAAAGATTTGGAAATGCATCTCCATCTACGTATATACTAAGCATATATTAACTCCAGTTTTTGTTTACGAGAGAGTTTTTTAATCTCATACTCGCGTTTAGAAGCACTACTTCTATCTTGAGATTCTTCACTATAAACCAAGGATACAGGACGTCTTGCTTTTGTATACTTTGCAGCTTTTTCTGAACTATTATGCTCTTGTAGTCTTCTCTTTACATCAGTTGCAATGCCAGTATAAAGCGTTGCGTCACTGCACTGTAATATGTACACAAAGTATGCCATTATTTCTCCAAAATATTTGAAAATTGTACTATAATATACCCACAAAAGGATATATAGTGGCATATAATTTACAAGATACATTAGTTATTGGCATAGCAGCAACCGCCCTTTTCGACCTTACAAAAGAAGACAAACTCTTTAGAGATGAGTATAAAAAACATCCAGAAAGTGCCATAGACAACTACAGAAAACATATGCTAGAGAGTGAACATATTACGCTTGGTGAGGGGATTGGTTTTCCACTTGTACAATCACTTTTAAATCTCAACAGATACCAAAAGAGTGATGCATCTCCACTTGTTGAAGTCGTTGTTATGTCAAGAAATTCTCCCGATACAGGAGTCCGCGTTTTAAATACTATTCGGGCCTTAAATCTCAATATTACTCGTTCTGCATTTACTGCGGGAGAATCAAGTGCTGATTATTTAGAAGCGTTTGATGTAGATCTTTTCCTGACAACCAATGAAAGTGATGCACAAAAAGTGATAGACAATAGAGTCTGTGCATCTGCAGTTTTAAGCACTCCACCAGAGTACAAATGTGATATACCAGAGGATCAAGTGCGTATTGCGTTTGATGGAGATGCGGTACTTTTTGATGAGAGCAGTGAGCTAGTTTATAAAGAAGAAGGCATACAAGCTTTTCATGAAAATGAGTATAACTCACAGAATACTCCAATGGGTGAAGGCCCCTTTGCTTCATTTTTAAAAAAACTAGCACGTCTTCAAGAGAGACTTCCTATGAAAATGGAGTTCTCACCCGTTAGAATTGCTATAGTAACAGCCAGAAGTGCACCCGCGGATCTCAGAGTTATAAAAACATTGCGACATTGGGGTGTCTATGTAGATGAAGCTTTTTTTCTTGGAGACATAGAAAAAAGTAAAATTTTACAATCCTTTAAAGCACATATTTTTTTTGATGATCAAGATGTTCACCTAAAAGAGTCTTCTCTAGTAGTTCCCTCTGGAAAAGTACTTTATCCTTCAGATTCAAAATTAAATCATCATAAAAAATAATAAAAACACCGTATGATTCGTATCGTTTTGTAACAAATATTTGCTTTGCAATATCCAGCTATTGATTATAAATAAAAGTTCTATTATAATCATAAAATCACTTTATCACAAAGTTGTTATTTTTTTCTGATTCTAGGGTTTACATATGACAAAATACAATATTTTAGTAGTAGAAGATGACGAAATTACTGCACTAAACTTAAATCTATCTTTACAAAAGCAAGGATACAATATTATTGCTACTTGCGATAATCTCACTGAAGCAAAGAGTAAAATCATATCTTATAGTCCAGACATTGTTATTATTGATATCTCTCTTCAGGAGAGTAGTGATGGTATAGAAATTGCAAAATTAATATCCCTTTTATATTTTTAACTTCTTATACTGATGATGTTATCATCGCTCAGGCCAAAATAACTGAACCGTATGGTTATATTGTTAAACCTTTTGATCCAGCTTCACTCCATGCAACCATTCAAATGGCGCTTTTTAAATACAAGGTTGAAAACGAGAGAAAAGAAAATATAAACTCTCTTAAAGTAGATAAACTTAATCTTGAAAAATTACTCTACTCTAAAAAAATATCTGATGAACCAATTGTTCCTTTTGGAGATAATTATCACCTTGACATAAGCATCTGTGAAACTTTTTATCATGGCAAAAAAATAAAACTGACAAAAAAAGAGAATGCATTTTTAAGACTTTTAGTCGCACAACTTGGTATTGTAGTGAGTTTTGAGCAGGCTATGAATTATGTTTGGGACGAAAAAGGAGCAACAGAAAACAGTGTGAGAACTTTAGTTTGGCGTTTAAGAAATAAACTTGAAACTGACATTATTAAAAATGCCTCTGGTATTGGATATTATATTGAAGAGTAGTTTTTAAGAAATTTTTATCTTCTCTAAAGTACTTTTCATCTGCAAAAAAACACCCTCATAATCATAATTTGTATTTTCACCTTTAGCCATCTTTTCCATTTCACTCGCACTTAATTGTAGCTGCTCTATTCTAAAGTTTGCACTTGAACCTTTTATGCTGTGTGATTCAAAAGCAATCTTTTTAAAATCTTTTTTTTGTATCGCAGCATGTAGTTGGGGAATCACATGTTGCATCTTCTTTATAAAAAGTTCTAAAAGCATCACCAACTCTTCATGATTTAACATAAGCTCTTCACTCAATTTATCGACATCTAAACCAACAATTTTTACCTGCGTTTTATGCTCTATTTTTTTCATATTTCTGGAAATAAAATCGATTTTTAAATAAGTACTAAAAACACGCTCTAGTTCTTTTAATACTATTGGCTTTGCTAAAAAAGCATCAAAACCACTTAAAAGTCCTCTCTCTCTTGCCCCCTTAATTACATTGGCAGTAAGTGCTGAGACAGGCGTATGTTTAAGCGCATTGAGAGATTCATGCTCAAGTATCTTTTTAATGGTTTCATTACCATCCATGACTGGCATCTGCTCATCCATTAAGATTAAGTCATATGTGTTTTTTTTGTACAACTCAAGAGCTTCTAATCCATTGGATGCCAAATCAAACGTAAGTCCATATTTCATCAGCAAAATTTTTATAAGCTCTTGATTGGTCTCATTGTCTTCAGCAACCAGTATATGTCCTTTAAATTTTTGTGTTACTTTTTGAGAGGATGGAGGAAGGGTTTGTGGATTTAAAAGATCTTGAAAAACTGTATGAATTTTTGAGCAATACAGAGGAAAACACATTGTATTAATATGTTCATAATTGTCATAATCATCGTACTGTTTGCTCATAAGCGCCACATATTTTTTCTTTGAATGTATGATTTTATTTTTACAATCACCCTTACACTTTTCATGAACAAAAATCACAACATCCGCATCACTATCAAGTGTATCAACTAACGATATATTCATAGCAAATGTTTTTGCATATTTTAAAAAAGCATCATACTGAAAACTTCTTTGTAAGTTTTTTGCATAAAACACTATTTTTAATTTTTTAAAAACTTGCATTCTCTCAAGTGCTTCGCTGCGTTTATTGTGAATCTTTATAGGAAGTTCCACCCAAAATGTACTCCCTCGATTAAGCTCAGAAATTACATTTATATGGCCTTGCATATGTTTTGCTAATTGATGACAAATTGATAATCCCAAACCTGTGCCACCACTATTTTTTTGTTCACTATGTTGCGCTTGTACAAAGGCAGTAAAAATATTTTTCTTATCTTTTTCATTAATACCTACGCCATTGTCACGCACACTAATTTTAAGAGTTGTATTATCAAGGGTGGCTTCTATATTTATAAGTCCATATTTTGGAGTAAACTTAATTGCATTGCTTAAAAAATTTGAGAGAATCTGTTTTATTCTTAAAGCATCAGCAAACAACTCTTTGGGAATTTCTGGGTCAATAAAAGAGCATATAGTAATATCTTTTGCATTTGCACTTGGAACAAAAAGTTCCATCGTGTGACTGAGCTCTTCGTGGAGTGAAAATATTTTAGGTTCGATGCTAAACTGAGCACTTCTAAGTTTTGAGAAATCTAAAATATCATTGATAATGCTTAAGAGATTCTCCCCACTGTTAGAAACAATATCAAGATAATTTTTGTGTTTGCAAGACAAATCTTCTTCTTTTANAAGATTNACAAANCCNAGNATTGCGTTTAATGGTGTTCTAATCTCGTGAGACATGTTTGACAAGAAGTACTCTTTNGCTTGACTAGCTTGGAGTGCTTCTTGTCTTGCATCTATAAGTTTTTCAAATATNGTATCGGTGTAAAACTTTAAAATTCCTCTAAAGTTTTTGTCNTATNTATATGATATTTCATTAAACAGCTCTTTGGAATCCAGCTCTGCATCATAGGAAAAATCAAGCATCGAGCGACGAAAGTGACTACATATCTCAAACAGTTCATCTGCACTAATTTCTCTAAACTTTAAATATGCCAACAACTCTTGCATTACAGGGCAGTTTCCTATTTCTCTTTCACCTGAAATAACACCCATGAAGTAATCAAATACACCACTTGCATACTTGTCTAAAAAATATGTTTCATCAATCTTGTGAAGTTGCAATATTTGTCTGGGCGATTCATATGAAATCCATTGAACCAATATCCTTTTTTTAGATTCTATAAATACATCAGCAACTGCTGCTAAATTAGGTATTATCTCTTTCATATATTCATCCTAGTAAAAAATATGAAACTACCATTAGTAGAGTCAACCGAACAAGCCCAATGGCAACCACACCGTAAATACTCATATTAAAGCAGTTTGTGCATATACTATATTTTTTATTTTCATAGTATGAATAAAATAGATAAGCTGCGTTTATCCCCAAAACTAAGAATGAAGCATATAGTTGATAGTCCCACATAGTTGTTTGTGTTATTTCATCACTAACAAAAAGTGATCCGCCTAAAAGTAAAAGCATAGCAATCATAAGATAATTTGCCGCTTTAACAAAAAAGTCTCTACTAAAACTTCTAGGTCTTGTTGGACAACTTACTCCATTTGACATGAGTAGCGCTTGAAACTTATCTCTCTCATCACCTTTTAATTTTGTTAAAAAATTTGCCCCAAAAAGATAATCTATCTTTCTTTGAAGTAATATAGCAAAATTTCCATCAGCTTGAAGTGAATGAGCATGTCCAAATCTGTCTTCATATACTAAACTGATGCTTTCATATCTTTGAAGTTCAACACTACTATTTGGAAAGTAAGAACTACTCTCAGTAGTACGAACTCTGCCTTTTTTCTTTAATACTCTAGGATTTATAAGTTCTAAAAAACCATCTCCTTGTTTTACAACAACCACATTATAATAGCTGCCCACTTGAGCACCAGCCAAACCCTCTAAACTGTTGGCTTCTACAGTCTCTTTTAAATCATCAATAAAAGTATAAAGCTCTTCATCAAATACTCTCACATCTGGTGCGTATGCAACACCTGTTTGAGCTGGGTATGTGATTATCTCTCTAATCATGATTTAACCTTGTTAAAATAAAATTTGTTTGTGAGAAACAGAGCAAAGAATACTCTGTTTAAAAATTAGTGGTGACTTTTTAAAATTAAAACTGTCATCTTTATATTAATAGCAATAAATCTCACTAATTGCCAAAGAACACATGTTCTCAAAAATTTTTGAGTACCACTTGGAATCATTGTTCCAAATTGTGGTGTATATGGCTCAACATGCTTTATATGTGAATGCTCTTTATTTACTTTAGCTTTTACTTTTTCGCTCATATTATTTTCCTTTAATTTATTTCATAAATTTAAGGGAACCTTTCCCCTATTTTTATCACGCCAAAGGAAGTAATTCCTTTGACTACGTTAACACTTAGTTTTCCTCAGCGGAAAGCTCAAAATGCTAGCATTTTTAAAGCTTTCATGTTTTGCTTTCTACTCTGGAATCAGAGCCCAGCCTGGTTTAAGTTGAGCCTTCCATAAAAATGCATGGTGAAGTAAGTGCTTAACCCAGTGTGCTGCAAGACCAATCTCTCCAGTTGTACCGTTAATATCACGACCAGTACCAGGATACTTTTCAAAGTTAGGAACAATTGGGAAAACTGTCATTGCCGCAGCAGTTCCGCTTAACATTCCTTTACCAGCAGATGCAACGCAAGCTGCACCCATTTCAGACATACAAGAAGTATGCGTTGGCTCAGTTGTAACTCCATTAATCATGTCACAAATACTTGCAGTAACTGCCTTACCCATCATTGCTGAAGGCATACCTGTTCTTGGAGGAGTCGGAGTAATAGGAGTCCCATTTGGAGAACTCATCGGTTTAGAAAT
>JGI11705J14877_10002247_pt1 | contig 10519 bp, 9 predicted proteins | sample Etolaghawater15m_FD_14877 | JGI IMG/M metagenome (IMG submission 14877) | reverse complement strand
GTTAGAAAATGGCAGTAAGATATTGGCAGCTTCTACGTCTGCGAGTGCTGTCCGAGGTATGTCATTCAACATCCTCTTTCTCGACGAGTTCGCGTTTGTCCCAAATCACGTTGCTGACTCGTTCTTTGCATCTGTTTATCCTACTATTACTTCTGGTAAAAACACTAAAGTAATCATTGTATCTACGCCACATGGTATGAACCACTTCTACCGTATGTGGCACGATGCAGAAAAGCAGAAGAATGAATATATTCCCACAGATGTTCACTGGTCAGAAGTTCCAGGAAGAGACGAAAAGTGGAAAGAAACTACAATTTCTAACACATCTGAACAACAGTTCAAAGTTGAGTTTGAATGCGAATTTCTTGGATCCGTTGATACTCTGATTGCACCCAGCAAATTAAGAACTTTAGTATATGACAATCCAATCCAAAAGAATGCTGGATTAGATGTTTATGAACCATCAAAAGAAAAACATGACTATGTAATGACTGTTGACGTTGCTAGAGGAGTTGGAGAAGACTACTCTGCATTTGTTGTGGTTGATATTACAGAGTTTCCTCATAGGATCGTAGCAAAGTATAGAAACAATGATATCAAACCGATGCTGTTTCCTAATATCATCTATGAGGTAGCAAAGAGTTATAATAGTGCATATATTTTGTGTGAAGTAAATGATATTGGAGATCAAGTTGCAAGTATTCTTCAGTATGATTTGGAGTATCAGAACCTGTTGATGTGTTCCATGAGGGGTAGAGCAGGTCAGATTGTTGGTCAAGGATTTTCTGGTAAAAAGACACAACTTGGTGTCAAAATGTCCAAGACCGTGAAGAAGGTTGGGTCTCTAAACCTCAAGACTTTGATTGAGGAAGACAAACTTATCTTTAATGATTATGAAATCATCTCAGAACTAACAACATTTATTTCAAAGCATAACTCATTTGAGGCAGAAGAGGGTTGTAATGATGACTTGGCAATGTGTCTTGTCATCTATGCTTGGTTGGTTCAGATGGACTACTTTAAAGAACTGACCGATCAGGATGTTCGTAAGAGATTATATGAAGAACAAAAGAATCAAATCGAACAAGACATGGCACCATTCGGATTTATGGATGATGGTTTAGATGATACTAGTTTCGTTGATGCTCAAGGAGATCGTTGGTCTAATGCTTCAGTTGGTGAGTATGGTGATATGTCATATATGTGGAACTATCAATAATGGACCTAGATGGACAAATCAAATTAGGACATTTACTCTTACAAGATAGGAAATGTAGGTCTTGTGGAGAGATAAAAAACTTAGTTGAAGATTTTTATAGAACTAGAAAAGATAGAGGTGCTGTAGCATCTTCTTACTCATATGAATGCAAAGAATGTACTATAAAGAGAATAATTGATAGTAAGAAATCCAATAATATGTGGGAATACCCAGATTGGTAGTTCACGTCATGTTTCCCCTGTGAAAACACAGGTTTTAATAAATATTTTCAGTAACATGAGACCACGGAGAACTAACACATGGCGACTCCTCAATTATCTCCTGGAGTACTGGTAAGGGAGGTTGACCTAACTGTAGGAAGATCTGATAATGTACTTGATAACATTGGTGCCATTGCTGGACCATTTGAAATTGGACCTGTAGAAGAAGTCACAAACATTGCTACTGAGCAAGACTTGATTAATGTCTTTGGCGAACCAAAAACAGCAGATGCTCAATATGAGTATTGGATGAGCGCATCATCTTACCTCTCATATGGTGGCGTCCTTAAGGTCATTAGAGCAGACGATGATGATCTTAAAACTGCCAATGCTGGTGTAGGTATCGCAAGCACAAGTCTTAAGATTAAGAACTACGATGATTATGTAAATAATGCATCAGCTACTTCCGTAAACTGGGTGTATGCTGCTAAGAACCCTGGTTCTTGGGCAAATAACTTGAAGGTTTGCTACATCGATGATTTTGCAGATCAAACCATCGGCATTACCACAACAAGTCTTTCAGATGCTGGTGCTACAGTTGGTGCAGGTATTACTGCAGCAATTACTGGAGTTCTTCCTGGATCTGGAACTACATCAGTCTTTACTGGTTATGTAAAAGGAATCATCACCGGTGTTTCTACCGCTGCTAGTGGAACAGAAAGCACGATCGATGTTAAGATCGTTTCTAGAGTTTCAACTGCAGGAACCACATCTGGTACTGAGACTCAGATCGATTATGCAGAAGGCGACGGATTAGCATCATTCGATACAAGCGATACTATTTACCTTGTAAACTCTTCAGGTATTAACACTGGTGGACTTGGATCTGCTGGCGTAACTCCTGCAACTGTAGTTGACTGGTATGATCAACAGACCTTAGGTCTCACCAACTCTACGGTTTACTGGAGTACAATCGCACCAAAACCTGGTACTAGTGTTTATGTTAGCGACAGACAAGGTAAAAACGATCAACTTCACATTGCGGTTGTTGATGATAATGGAGAGGTAACTGGAATCAAGGGTAATATCCTTGAGAAGCACGTTGATCTTTCTAAGGCAAGTGACGCTATTTCTAACGTCAACGCACCTCAAAAGGTCTACTATAAAGATTACCTCCGCGATCTTTCCGCAAATATCTATGCTGGAGCAGATCCTCTGGCAGCATCTGATGCAGTACATGGAACAACCCCCGCTGCTACAGGATTTACAGCATACACTGGTGTAGCATCTGCATCATTCGCTGCTGATAACGGTTCATCTAACCAGTCTGGTACAGTTGCACAAGATAAGCAATTCCTTGCTATTGGTAATGTAACTTACTCCTTAGTTGGTGGTAATGACTATCAGACTTCTGGTAGCGATGGATTCAAGGCAGACCTTGGAAAACTGATTACTGCTTACGGATTACTCTCTAACAAAGACGAAGTAGAAGCAGACTTCCTTCTTATGGGACCTGGTTGTGCTACGGAAGCAGAATCGCAAGCAAAAGCAAACTACATCATCTCTCTTGCGGAAGCAAGAAAAGATTGTATGGCTTGTATCGGTGCTCATAGAGACAATCTGGTTTCACCCGCTTCCACACCTGGTAGTGCTCTCCTAACCACAGAGCAACAGACAACGAATCTTCTTAGATACTTTGGTCCTCTGACATCTTCGTCTTACGCGACGTTCGATTCTGGATACAAGTACACCTTTGACAGATTCAATAACAGATTTGTCTATATTCCAACTAACGCTGATGTTGGTGGAATGATGGCAAGAACTGCACTTCAGGCATATCCTTGGTTCTCACCTGCTGGACAACAGCGTGGTGTACTGAACAATGCAATCAAACTTGCTTACAACCCAAGCAAGGCACAAAGAGACCGTCTCTATCCTAAGAGAATCAACTCCTTCATCACTTCACCTGGTGCTGGAACATTCCTCTTCGGTGATAAGACTGCTCTTGGTTATCAGTCTGCATTCGATAGAATCAATGTTCGCCGCTTGTTCCTCACGATTGAGCAAGCACTGGAAAGAGCAGCACAAGCTCAACTCTTTGAACTGAACGACGATCTTACCAGAGCGAACTTCAGAAACATTGTTGACCCATACCTACGTGATGTTCAAGCGAAGAGAGGACTCATTGATTATCTGGTTATTTGCGATGAAACAAATAACACTCCTGACGTGATTGACAATAATGAGTTCAGAGCAGACATCTTCCTGAAGCCTGCTAAGTCTATCAACTTCATCACCCTTACTTTCGTAGCAACGCGAACTGGCGTTTCTTTCTCGGAAGTAGCAGGTAGAGTTTGATCATTATTCATAAAATAACGGAGGATTTCTAAAAATGTCAACTTTACGCACACTTTCAAAATTCCACAGCAAACTGCAGGGTGGTGGTGCAAGACCCAATCTATTTGAAGTTCAAATTCCCACCCTGCCTGATGCTGCAACTAACTCAAATCCAAAAGCAGATTGGGGAACTGATATTCAGGAGAACTTCAGCATTCTTTGCAAGGCAGCAAACCTGCCTGCATCGAACATTGCTTCTATCGATGTTCCCTTCAGAGGTCGTACTCTGAAGGTTGCTGGAGACAGAACTATTGAGAACTGGACTGTTACCATTATTAATGATGAAGACTTTGGAATCAGAAATGCTATGGAAGCATGGATGAATGGTATTGCTAGACTTAGCAATAACACTGGAGCAACAAATCCAGAATCATATATGACTGATGCATATGTTTATCAACTTGGCAGAGGTTACTCTGGCGATAGACATAGTAAGAAGAACTCTGATACTGCCGATGGCGGTAAGGTCACTCCTCTGAAGTCATATAAGTTCATCGATATCTTCCCAGTTGCTGTTTCTTCAATCGATCTTTCTTATGATTCAAGTGATACGATTGAAGAGTTCACTGTAGAATTTGCAGTTCAAAGTTTTGAATCACTCTCTAGCGACCAAACTGGAGTTAATCTGAAGTAATAAATAGAACTACTACAGTTTAGAGTTTAATAATGTCCAAATTATTTGGATTCTCAATTGAGGATACTGAACCACTCTCACCGTCAGTTGTCTCCCCCGTTCCTCCTAACAATGAGGACGGGGTTGACCACTACATGAGCAGTGGTTTTTTTGGTTCTTATGTTGATATTGAAGGGGTATACCGCACTGAGTTTGATTTAATCAAAAGATATCGTGAAATGGCACTTCATCCTGAAACGGATAGTGCCATTGAAGATATTGTAAACGAAGCAATCGTTTCCGATTCTAACGATAGTCCTGTAGAAATTGAACTTTCAAATCTAAATGCCAGTGATGGCATCAAAACTAAAATTCGTAAAGAATTTAAGCACATCTTAGATTTATTGGACTTTGATAAAAAGGCACACGAAATTTACCGTAACTGGTATATTGATGGTCGTATTTATTATCATAAGATTATTGATTTAAAGAATCCTCAAGAAGGTATTCAAGAACTTCGTTATATTGACGCAATGAAAATGCGTTATGTAAGACAACAGAAGAAAAAGAAGAACGATGGTTCTTCTGTTGTACGACTGCAAAGTAATAATCCAATGGATTACGACTTTCCAGAAATCGAAGAATATTTCATCTACAATCCAAAGTCTGCTTATCCTACTGGCAACCCAATGCAAACGGGTGCAAGTCAAGGAATTAAGATTGCAAGAGATGCAGTCACCTATTGTACATCTGGTTTAGTAGATAGAAATAAGGGAACAACCCTTTCTTATCTCCATAAAGCAATCAAATCTATCAATCAACTTCGTATGATTGAAGATTCTTTGGTCATTTATCGTTTGTCCAGAGCACCAGAACGTAGAATTTTCTACATTGATGTCGGTAATCTGCCCAAGCAAAAGGCAGAACAATACTTGCGTGACGTTATGATGCGTTATCGCAACAAACTTGTATATGATGCAAACACTGGAGAGATTCGTGATGACAAAAAATACATGGCTATGCTGGAAGATTTCTGGTTGCCTAGAAGAGAAGGAGGACGTGGAACTGAGATTTCTACTCTTCCTGGAGGTCAAAACCTTGGTGAAATCACGGACATTGAGTATTTTAAGAAAAAGTTATACAGATCACTCAACGTCCCCCCATCTAGAATGGATGGAGAAGGAGGATTTAACTTGGGACGGTCTTCTGAGATTTTAAGAGATGAACTGAAGTTTACTAAGTTTGTTGGTCGTTTAAGAAAGAGATTCTCTAACATGTTTAATGACATGCTGAGAACTCAATTACTTCTTAAAAATATCATTACTCCAGAAGACTGGGAGATGATGAGTGAGCATATTCAGTATGACTTCCTTTATGATAATCATTTCTCAGAACTTAAAGAAGCAGAACTTCTCAATGAAAGACTGTCTTTAGCTGCAACTGCAGAACCTTACGTTGGTAAGTATTACTCTCAAGATTACGTTCGTCGTAAAATCCTGCGTCAAACCGACATGGAAATTCTTGAGCAAGATAAATTGATTGAAGCAGAAATAGAAGCAGGAATTATTCCAGATCCAGCAACCATCGGTCCAGATGGTCAACCCTTACCACCAGATGCAGGGGCAGATGCAGCAGGAATGGACCTTGGAGCACCAGTTATGGAACCAGAGATTGATGCTTCTGCTGCTGAACCTATTGAACTACCCAAGGGTGGGGAGATATAAATATATCTAGTTGTTTACTATACAATTTCTAATGGATGACGTTTTAGATATGATGATTGCTGATGAGTCACCATCTCAAATCAGTGATGCTATCAAAGATATTTTGTATTCTAAATCTGCGGAAAGAGTTGATGCTTTTCGTCCGTTTGTAGCAAATAGTCTGTTCTCTGGTGAAGATCAGATTGAAGTTGAATCAGAAGTTGAATCAGAGGAAGAATAAATAGAAAATAAAGTCCTATCAGAGTATCATAATGGCGCTAGCATCTACAGAAGTTACAACAAGTGCATATGTCAAGATTGGTGATAACGTAAGTACAATTACCTTTCAATGCCAAAGTAACAACCCAATTGTAGTTAACTTTACTGCTTCCGATTCTGCTCCAACAGCAACAGATCCTGGATTAGTTTATAAAACATTTGAAGGTGAAATGAAAAAAACAGTGACAGATTTAAGTCATGTCAGCAGTGCTGCATATGTCTGGGCAAGAGCACTTACTGGAGGAACGGCAACAGTAATTTATGAAGGTGCTTGATAATGTCTGGAAAGAATCCTTTTCTTGGATTGGGACTTGGTAGTCCATTTTTATCTTTTTCAAGAGCAGTTATTAGCGGATTAATAAATTGTGATGATCTTCCAGCAGGTCAATATCTAGATCTAACTTCAGTAAAAACTTTCAATATTACAAACGAAGAAACAACACCAAGAGGTGTTTTTGTTGGTGATGATGGAAATAAAATGTTCACTACTGGAACTCAAGGTGATGGTGTAGATCAATATACGCTTTCAACTGCATGGGATCCATCAACAGCAACATTTGATAAATTCCTCAACGTAACTCAGGTTCCTACGGCAGAAGATTTGTTTTTTAGTTCTGATGGAACGAAAGTATATGTACTCGATGATTTTTTTGATCGAGTAAATATGTTTAATTTGACCACTCCATGGGATTTAACTAGTACAAATTATAATGCTCAATATTTTGCTTTGGGAACCAATAGTAGTGTTCTGAGTCCGACTGGACTTACATTCAGTTCTGATGGAGTTTATATGTATGTTCTATCATCATATTTGAGATATATGAATAGATACACATTATCAACTCCTTGGGATGTAACAACTGCAGGAAGTAGACAACAAAGTCAATTCTTCTCAAGTCAAATTACAAATACTGGACAATCTACTGGAATTGCAATTAATAATGATGGAACAAGATTTGTTATTATCCATGCTCAAGGTCATGAAATGGAAGAGTATACATTTGGAACTGCATATGATGTTACAGGAACAGTTACACATGTTGGATCTTTAAGATTGTCAGCTAGTGATACTTTCCCAACTGGATGTTGTTGGGGTAATAATGGGCAATATTTTTATGCTATTGGATCTTCTCCAGATCTTGTTTACAGATTTGAAACTTGTTCAGGTGGAGCATACAAAATCCTTGGTAGACCTTAATTTATAAATAATAAATAAAGTCACGTTTTCACGATGAAACTAATCAGAGAAGAAATAGAATCAGTAGAATTTCTTGTCGAACAAAAGAACGGCAAGAAATCTATGTATATTGAAGGAGTTTTCCTTCAAGGAAACATCAAGAACCGTAATGGTCGTATGTATCCCATGGAGACTCTTCGCCGTGAAGTTGGAAGATATAATGAAAACCATGTTCAGGCAGGTAGAGCACTTGGCGAACTTGGTCACCCTGACGGTCCTACCGTTAATCTCGATAGAGTTTCCCACAAGATTGTCTCTTTGAGAGAGTCTGGTTCTAACTTCATTGGTAAAGCAAAACTGCTGAACACACCAATGGGTAAGATTGCATCTTCTTTGATTGAAGAAGGTGTAAAACTCGGCGTTTCTTCTCGCGGCATTGGTTCTTTAAAAATGACCCGTGAAGGTGTCAATGTAGTCGGTGATGACTTCATGTTAGCAACTGCTGCTGATATTGTTGCTGATCCTTCTGCTCCTGATGCTTTTGTTGAAGGTATCATGGAAGGAAAAGAATGGGTCTGGGATGGTGGTATTCTTCGTGAGAAGTTTGCAGAGAAAACATACAAACAGATCAACACTCTTGTAGATCAAAAACAGTTAGATGAGTATAAGTTAGACTTATTCAATAACTTCTTATCTAATCTTTAATTTTATAAATAAATATAGTTTTAATACGGAAAAAACGGAGAGTTCAAATGTCTCGTGGTAAAAAATTACAAGAAATGGAAGTAAAGACACAGCAATCCCGCACCGCTGTTAATACTGGGGCAAAAGCCGCAGATCCTATGCCTAAAATGGCAGATCCAGGCACCCAGTTAGCTGGTGTTGAAGATCTTGGTGGTCCTACTCCAGAAAACTACAAACCCGATGATGATTCTGCTAAGCTCAAAGAACCAGGTGGAACCCTCAGACAGGTTAAGGACGTTGTAAACAAAGGTGCAAAAGCCGCAGATCCCATGAAGAAAATGAAGGAGGAAGAAGAACTTTCCATCGAAGACACCATCGAAGAGGAAGAAGTAACTACTGATGAAGTAGTTGCAGAAACTGAAGAGTATGACATCGAAGAAGACGTCAATGCTCTCCTCGGTGGTGAAGAACTTTCCGAAGACTTTAAAGAAAAGGCAAAGACTATCTTTGAAGCAGCAATCAATGCTAAGGTTGCTGGTATTAAAGAAGAACTGGAAGCACAGTATGCTGCTGCACTTTCAGAAGAAATCGAAGCAGCAAAAGAATCTCTCGCTGAGCGTGTTGATTCTTATCTTGAGTATGTTGCTGACGAGTGGTTCGAAGAGAACGCACTCGCAGTTGAAGCAGGTCTTAAGACCGAAATGACCGAATCATTCCTCTCTGGAATGAAGGGTCTTTTTGAAGAACATTATGTAACTATCCCTGAAGAAAAATATGATGTACTTGAAAGCATGGTAGAAAAACTTGATGAAATGGAAACAAAACTCAATGAGCAGATTGAGAAGAACATCTCCTTGAATGGTCGTCTCGCAGAGGCAACCGCAGATGGTATTCTCGATCAAGTATCCGAGGGTCTTGCACAGACTCAGAAGGAGAAGCTTGCATCACTTTCCGAAAGTGTAGAGTTTGAGAGTGAAGCACAATATCGTGAAAAACTGGAAACCCTCAAAGAGTCGTATTTCGTCTCTAAGAAAGAGAATTCCAACGCTAAGTCCGAAACCCTTTCTGAAGGTGTAGACCATTCTGGAACTGAGTCCTACTCGGATTCCATGGCTGCATATCTCAGAACTCTGGGATCCTTCGGCAAGCAAAACTGAATTTAACATTAAATCAAACGTAAACATTACCCTTTAAAAGCAAATGTTCCAATCCGAACAGTTGCAGGAAAAGTGGGCACCCCTTCTGAACGCTGAAGGATGCGACGAGATCAAAGATACTCATCGTAGAGCTGTCACCGCTGTCCTGCTCGAAAACCAAGAAAGATTTATGCGTGAGCAGTCTGCCTTCAACCAAGGCGGAATGCTGACCGAGCAACCAACCAACGCTGTTGGTTCTGACGGATACCAGAGTGGATCCGCAGCTGCAGGTCCTACTGCAGGTTTCGACCCCGTTCTGATCTCCCTGATCAGACGCTCCATGCCTAACCTGGTCGCATATGACCTCGCAGGCGTTCAACCAATGAGTGGTCCTACTGGACTCATCTTCGCAATGCGCTCCCGCTACACCAACCAGAGTGGTAGTGAGGCATTCTTCAACGAAGCAGATACAGCATTCTCTGGACAGGATGCAGGATTCGACGTAACCACCGGATTCTCTGACGCTACTGCAGGTCTGGGTACTACTTCACAGACTGGCACTAATCCTTCTGTCCTGAACCCTGTTGGTTCCGCATCATCCATAGCATATGATGTCGGTCAGGGTATGGGAACCCAGACTGCTGAGGCACTTGACGGTACTACCACGAATGCCTTCAACCAGATGGCATTCTCGATCGAGAAAGTCACTGTAACCGCTAAGTCCAGAGCACTCAAAGCTGAGTACTCCTTGGAACTGGCACAAGACCTCAAGGCAATCCACGGTCTTAACGCTGAAGCAGAACTTGCTAACATTCTCTCCACTGAGATCCTCGCGGAAATCAACAGAGAAGTCATCAGAACCATCTATAAGGTTGCTGAGCAAGGCGCTGCTACTAACGTTGCTACCGCTGGTGAGTTCGACCTCGACATCGACTCCAACGGACGCTGGAGTGTTGAGAAGTTCAAGGGTCTTCTGTTCCAAATCGAAAGAGACGCTAACGCAATTGCACAGCGCACTCGTAGAGGAAAGGGCAACATCATCATGTGCTCTGCAGACGTTGCTTCTGCACTGACCATGGCTGGTGTCCTCGACTACACCCCTGCACTCAAC